>Ga0207419_1001161_pt1 | contig 20724 bp, 17 predicted proteins | sample ElkSloMetagenome_4_FD_184723 | JGI IMG/M metagenome (GOLD analysis project Ga0207419, IMG submission 184723) | Hot spring microbial communities from Elkhorn Slough, Monterey Bay, USA - MD2A (version 2) | ecosystem: Environmental > Aquatic > Marine > Intertidal zone > Estuary: Microbial mat ...
CCATGATTTTTGGGGTACTTGGGTAACTTATATCGGCTATTTTTTGTTGTATTTGGGTATGCTTTTAATTTTGGTAGATAGAGGCTCCAGATTTGGAAATTTGCGAAATCAACTAGAAAAGATAAGAAAGAAAAAGACTAAAGCTCTTGCAACCGTAATCGTACTGTTTGCATTGTCTGGCTTTTCACAAGCCAATGCTCAAGACAGTATCCCTTTGCAAACAAAAAATGCAGGAGAATTAAAGCCATCTCAAGCCTTTAATTCTAAAACATTTGATTCTTTAATTAAAGCAAATGCCGTTGATAAATACCATGCTGAAAGGTTTGGTAAAATTGTTGTTCAGGATGATCAGGGTAGAATGAAGCCTATCAACACATTTTCTTCTGAGTTGCTCAGAAAATTAAGTCAAAAAGTATCGTACAATGGCTTAACTTCAGATCAGGTTTTAATTTCGATGTTAGAAAATCCCGTGGTTTGGTATACAACTCCTTTAATTTATCTAAAGAAAGGAAATGACAGTATTCATAATATACTCGGTATAGAAAAAGGGAAAAAATATGCCACTCTTACAGATTTTTTCAATCCAGATGGAAGTTATAAACTTGCTCCTTTTCTTGAGGAAGCTTATCGGGCAGAAGTAAGAAATCAATTTCAAAAAGATTTTGTTTCCGCTGATCAAAGAGTGAATTTATTTTACAATGCTCTTCAGGGTGAAATGCTTAGAATTTTTCCAATTCCTAATCACCCTGATAATACCTGGGCGTCAAGAAATGAGGCTGTTAAAGAAAATTATTTTTCAGGAATGGATTCGGTGTATACTCTTCAAATATTACCAATTTATCTACAAAGGTTACAAACAGCAAAGCAAACCGGAGATTACTCAAAAGCTGAAGAAATCTTATCTGGTATAAAATCTTATCAGATCAAATACGGATCTGATGTCATGCTATCTGATACCAAAGTTGATGTTGAGGTGATGTACAACAAAATTGACATTTTTAACCGATTATTTCAATATTATCTCTATGCTGGTGTCTTTATGATAATTGTAGTGCTTTATCGAATTTTCAAAACAGGTAAGATATCGCTCACGTTACTTAATGTTTCAAAGGTTGTTCTATTAATACTCTGGATTTCACACACCGTCGGACTAGGTGTAAGATGGTATATTTCAGGCTATGCGCCTTGGAGTAATGCCTATGAAAGTATGATATACGTTGCTTGGGCAACCATGTTCTTTGGTTTGGCTTTTGGTCGAAAGAGTGATTTAACCATGGCTTCAACTGCTTTTGTGACATCAATTATTTTAATGGTCGCGCATTGGAATTGGCTTGATCCATCTATTGGAAATATTCAGCCCGTTCTGGATTCTTATTGGTTAATGATACATGTTTCTGTAATTGTTGGAAGTTATGGTCCGTTTGCTTTAAGTATGATTATAGGACTCGTCGCATTGTTCTTAATAATTTTTACGACAAAGAACAATAAGAAAAAGATGGATCTCAACATAAAAGAACTCACAGTCATCAATGAAATATCATTAACTGTAGGTTTGGTAATGCTGACCATTGGTAATTTTCTGGGTGGACAGTGGGCCAATGAAAGTTGGGGTCGATATTGGGGTTGGGACCCGAAAGAAACATGGGCTTTGATAAGTATAATTATTTATGCTTTTGTAATTCACATGAGATTAGTGCCTGGCCTTAGAGGAAGATTTGCTTTCAATTGGGCGTCAGTACTAGCTTTCGGTTCAATCTTGATGACCTATTTCGGTGTAAACTTTTATTTGACTGGATTACATTCCTACGCCAGTGGAGATCAAATTATAAGCTATCAATTTATAATTATTACATTGGTTAGCCTTTTAATATTAGGTTATTTTGCTCGTAAGCAGTATATCAAACATTATCAAAAATAAATATCATGAAATCAATCCTATTTAAACTTCTTTTCATTCTTTTTGTAAGCTTTACATTTTCCTGTGGAAAGTCAACAGACGTTGTAGAATCAGGAACTTATACAGGTAAAATCATTGAAGTCGAAGCTGACAAATCTGAAATTTATGTTGAAATTGAAGATGGAAAAGTACTAGAACTATACTTTATTGAAGAAACAACACTAACTCAAAATGGGGAAATAGTTCCTTTTGAAAACTTAAACGAAGACCAAACTGTTGAAGTTAAAATTAAAAAAGTAGGCAAACGCCTAGACCCTTTGAGCGTAACTATTAAATAATTCAGGTGGATATCCAGGCCTGGCATCCACTTACAGTTCATTTCCCGATAGCCTTCTTGGTGTTATCGGGATTTTTAAGTTTGTATCTTATCTTTAAATTTAATTTAAGTCTAGCTAAGTTTAATTTAGGAATATTGTGTTTAGGCATCATAGGATGTGCGGTTTCTATTTATACCGGAAATATTGAAGATGGTAAAGTTTCCAGAAAACTTTGTGATCCTACAGTCTTAAAAGACCATGAAAACTATGCGTATTATCTGCTGTACACTGGATTATCCATTCTGGTCTTTTGGCTTGTAAAGATCTTCGTATTTCAAAATAAGTACAAATTAATACTAGCAGTTATCATAACTATATCGAGTATAACTAGTTTAGTATTTATAGTTTATGTTGGACACTTGGGAGCATCTTTAGTTTATAATCAAGCGGCTGGTGTAGAAGTACCAAGTGAAGATTGTATTAACTTCTGAAAATAAAAAAAAGCGAAGTCGTTAAACTTCGCTCCTAATTACAAATCACTTAATTACTATTATTTGTCTGCCATAATTGCTCTTGGTATAAGATCATTTTTTTCTGGCATATTTATTTTTCTTTTCATTTTGTTTTGATTCATTTCACAATCATTACAACTAAATTTTAACAAAAGAACATTTATTAAAATTAAACTGGCTACTGCTAAAATCCAAATCATAAATAGTAGTTTTACTATATAGTGTTATAGAAAACTAAATGGTTGCGTGAAAATTGTATAAAAACAATGAAAAGTTTAATTCTAAAAGTCTGACACTGCAAAACTCAGATCATAAACTTTATTTTCAGATTTTAGTTTACTTAAAATACTATATCCGGCTGCACTTCTATAACCACCTGCACAATGCACCACAATTGGCTTATCTGTTGGTATATCAGAGGCTGTTGATCTTAAATGATTCAAAGGGTAATGTTGTGCATTTTCAAATTTGAGTCCATTTGCAACTTCAGAATTATTTCGTATATCAATTATTGTAAATTTGTCTGGATTAGATTTAAAGTCTTCTAGATTTAATTTATCATCTTTGAGTAATTCTTCACCAGAGATGGTTATAACAGCCATAACTTGTTCCTCGTAGCCAATTTTCGCAACTCTTTCCATTATATTTTGATATTCCGTAGAATCATTAATCACAAGGAAAAAATCTTCTTCTGGTTTAACGATAGCACCCAGCCAGGTCTCAAATTTATCTTTTTCAGACCTTGCCATTATATTTATACTATTTGGCAAGTGGCCATTTTTAAAAATATTTTCATCTCGTGCATCTATAACAAGATAATCTTCTTCTAGATTCATTATATTTAAATAAAAAGGCACATCCCATATACTTTTCATGAATTTTTTTGGTCCTTTTTTGTTTGTGTCTACGTCATGTCCAAAGTATGACGGAATAAATGGTTGATCTGATAAGAGTTCTTCTAAAAATTCTTCTTCTGTTTGTGTTTTAAACGCCCAATTTCCAACCCGTTCGTTTCCTAGAGTACTTGAAGAATCCGAGCTCATGTTTTTACCACAAAGACTGCCAGCACCGTGAGCCGGATAAATTAGCACATCATCTGATAAATCATTAAACTTATTGTTTACAGTATGATACATAGATTTAGCTAAAGATTCTCTGGTAGCTTTCATATTACCAGTATCTTCTCTTAAGTCCGGGCGACCTACATTTCCTATAAAAATAGTATCGCCTGTAAAAAGAGCTTGTTCTTGATCTTCTTTACTAGTTGCCAAAATACAGATACTATCTGGCGAATGACCAGGTGTATTAATTGCAGAAAATTCTATCTCGTTCATCTCAAATTTATCTCCATCATCAAATCCCTTATGGGGATAATCTGCACCAACTTTTTCACTGGTATAAATGGTCGCTCCAGTCTCCTGATGTATTTGATTGTGGCTACTTATAAAGTCTGCATGAGGATGTGTTTCAAAAACAGCAACAATTTCTGCCTCATTTTTTTCGGCATAATTATAATAGGGAAAAGGATCTCTGGCTGGGTCTACCAATGCCATTTTACCATTAGAAATGATTGCATATGAATAATGAGCCAGTGCTTCATCTTTAAATTGTTTAATAGTCATAATTACTTTTTAGCGTTTTATAATCTTTACTTTTCTATCCTCTGCTTTGTCTTGAATTACAATAATAAATTTGATAACACCAATAATTATTTCGTTGTTTGTTAGGACTTCAACTTTCCATTCACCTTCAGAAATGTTACTTTTGTAAGTATAACCGCGATAACCATCTTCACGACCACCTTGAATTTCGTATTCAATTATATCTGTGGTTTCCCAATCCTGTGTATTAGCGTTATATTGTTTCCATCTATGTTGTATTCTAACATCTAAGTTATTAGGCGAAAATATAGAAGTGAAAACAAATATATTTTCATTTGATAAAAATTTAAGAGTAGATTCTCTTTTATCCCATATGTTGTACCATTCTTTAGGTTGATACGAAATTTCATATGTGTTTTTCACTTTTTTAATGTTGGTGGCGACGAAGCTTTCTGTTAATGCCAAAGGGACTGGTGGTATTATTTTCAAAAAATAGAAAAAAGATAAAATTACGTGTACAGCAACAATATTTGCAATTAACTTCTGATAAGATCCTTTGATTTTATTTTTAACCTTCAAATGAATGCTGTACAATAACAGAACACAGACCGAAATACTAATTAATCCTGAAAGATAAAATACAAAGCTGTTGTAAGTTGAAAGAATTGTCGGTAACAAGCAAGCCATAAACAAATAGCTTACAAATGAATATATAATAAATTTGATATAAATTGTCAATTTTTTTCTGAAAAATTCGTTGACCAACAGAATTAATCCAATCAAAATGAAGAATATAGATGTTTTAGAAATGGAAACACTTCTAGAGAAAAATATGACAAAAGTACTGCACAGACCGCCTAACAAAAATTGAATTGCCAAGGGCAGATATTTATATAAAAAGGCTTTGTACCTTGATTTTATATCATATTCAATATAAGTAAAGCTGAGATAGGTCAATATGGTCAAAATAAAGAAGTAACCTACTAAAAATGACATTTCAATATAGCTGTCTATTCTATCTATTGTAAACCAATCCCACGCAAAACCAACACAAAAGAAAGCTACACTAAGGAAATTACTATACTTTCTTGTAAATTCAGATAATTTATATCCTGACTTCATTTGAGTTTTTTACGAACATAAATTTATATAATATTTTAAATTTATCGATAAAAACTAAAATTAAATAAGAGCACAAAGACTATGTAACATTAGTTGCTTTGAGAGATTAAAGCTCTACTTAAATTTGCCTAAAAAAATTATGTTTTTTTCAAATTTATTCAACTCAAAATCTACCATAGAAAATGTTTCTGCTTCAACTTTAAAACAGCTCTTAAAGCAGGACAGTGAATTAAAAGTGATCGATGTTCGTACTTCTAGCGAATTTAAACAAGGCAGTTTAAAAAATGCTGTCAATATAGATGTCTTTGGATCTGACTTTATCAAGAAATGCGAAAACAAATTCAAATCAACAGATAAATTATTATTATACTGTAGAAGTGGACAGCGAAGCATGAATGCAGCAAAAAAATTGGAAAGTGCTGGCTTTAGTTCTATTTATAATCTGAAGGGAGGTATTATCGCCTGGTCGAGAGCCTAGTTAAAACCATTACATTTTTGTTGTAAATCCTTGCAGGTTAGTTTTATTGACTAATTTTGCAACATGAAAATTATCATTGCCGGATCTGGAGAGGTAGGATTTCATTTGGCTAAATTATTATCTTATGAATCTCACCACATTGTTTTAATTGATGTTGATAAAGATCGCTTAGCTTATGCTGATAAGCATTTAGACATAAAAACTATTTATGGTGATTCGACCTCCTTAAGTATTCTAAATGAAGCGAACGTAGAAAATACAGACCTTGTCATAGCGGTAACTTCTGATCAATCAATTAATATTACAATTTGTGGTATTTCTAAGCAATTAGGCGCAACCAAAACCATTGCCAGAGTATCTAATCCAGAATTTATTGATTGTAAAGATAAGTTGAATATCAGTAATTTGGGGATTGATGAAATGATTTCACCAGAACATCTGGCCGCAACTGAAATCATTCAGCTTTTAAGTCAGTCGGCCTTTACTGATACTTTTGAGTTTGATGATGGAATCCTAAAGATGATTGGGTTCAACCTATCTGAAAACGCCCCTTTTGTTGGATTGACAGTACAAGAAGCTGCTGGAATATTTCCTGGATTACACTTTATGCCCATAGCCATTCAAAGAAATGGTACTCAATACACTTTAATCCCTAGAGGCGATACGAAATTTTATAAAAAAGATCGAGTTTATTTTGTGACTGACGCCTCAGGTGTAGAAGAATTATACAAGCTTTCAGGTACAGCCAAAAGAAATATCAAGAACGTAATGATTCTCGGAGGCAGCAACATTGGAAGAAGCCTGGCCAAAGCATTATGCGAAAACCGATTTAAAGTAAAGCTAATTGAAAAAGAAACTGAAAAAGCGCACGAAATAGCAGATTTACTACCAAAAACTATGGTGATTAATGCAGACGGTCATAATGTAGATGTTCTTGAGGATGAGCATATTTCAGAAATGGACGCTTTTATTTCCGTGACTGAAAATTCTGAAACTAATATCATGTCCTGTCTAGTGGCAAACTCTCGAAAAGTTCCAAAAACCATTGCTTTAGTAGAGAATATGGACTACTTTCAATTGAGTCAATCTATAGGAATCAACACTTTAGTCAATAAAAAATTAATCGCTGCAAATAATATATTTAGATACATTAGAAAAGGCGACATTGTTGCATTGACAAAATTGAACAATCTTAATGCCGAGCTTTTAGAATTTGAAGTAAAATCTACTTCAAAAATTTGTAATGATAAAATTTCAGGTTTAAATATTCCAAGAACTTCTATCATTGCAGGAGTTATACGTGATGGAAAAGGCATAATTGCGCTTGGAGACTTTGTCATAAAAGCTGGCGACAGGGTTTTAGTCTGCTCTTTACCTCAATCTATTCATAAGGTTGAAAAATTCTTCATGTAAATGCCAAAATTAAATACACTTGTTGTTCTTCATATCATGGGAATACTTCTTGTATTTAATGGTGTATTTATGTCCTTCAGTGCTATTACCAGCTGGTATTACGACGAAACAAAAGTGTTATCAGAATTGGTTACTGCCTTTTTGGTGGTAGTAATTGTCGGAATTGTTCTTATGTTCTTCACCCGAAACCATCCAAAGGACATAGGAAAGAAAGAAGGATACCTGATTGTAACCTTAGGCTGGATTGTTATGGCGTTAAGTGGGTCTTTACCTTACATACTAACTGGCTCTATACCAAATTTTACCAATGCTTTTTTTGAGACTATCTCGGGCTACACAACCACTGGAGCTACCATTCTGGATGATATCGAAATTATGCCAAAAGGAATTCTCATTTGGAGAAGTCTGACACATTGGATAGGAGGGATGGGAATTATAGTGCTGACGATTGCTATTTTACCCATGTTTGGAATAGGAGGAATGCAGCTTTTTACGGCTGAAGCTCCCGGAATAAGTGCTGATAAACTTAAGCCCAGGATCACAGATACTGCAAAGCGACTTTGGTTAATTTATTTTTCCTTTACAGCTTTAGAAACCATTCTTTTAAATATTGCAGGGATGAGTGTTTTTGATGCTATAAACCATTCCCTGAGCACTTTGTCAACTGGTGGTTTTTCTACAAAAAATGCCAGCATTGCTTTTTGGAATGGTAATTTTTGGATAGAATACATCATCATCGTCTTTATGTTTATGTCCGGGACAAATTTTGTTTTATTTTATTTCGCCTTTAAATTAAAATTTAAAAAATTCCTGCAGAATGAAGAATTTAGATGGTATGCATCTATTGTTGTCATAGCAACACTAGTCTCTTTTTCAGCAGTTTATCTCTTGGGTGACCTCACACTGTCCAGTACTAATCACCCTATGGATTTAGGAAGCGCAGAAGCGACTTTCAGGCATTGCTTATTTCAATGTGTTTCTGTGATAACTACCACTGGCTTTGTTACATCAGACTTTACGGCATGGTTACCGTTTGTAAGTATTTTCTTTTTTGGATTGTTTTTTCTAGGTGGTTCTGCAGGCTCGACTTCTGGTGGTGTAAAAATTGTGAGGCAGGTGTTTTTAATCAAGAATGGTATTTTAGAATTCAAAAGGATGCTGCATCCCAACGCCGTTTTACCGATGCGATATAATGGTAAATCTGTAGATCAAAAGATTGTTTATACAGTTTTAGGATTTTTCATACTTTATATGTTATCCTTCATTGTTGGGACTTTAGTGATGTCACTTCTGGGCTTAGATTTTATGAGTTCTGTAGGTGCGGCGGCGTCTTCTTTAGGAAATGTCGGACCCGCTTACGGGATTGTTAGTCCGGTGGATAACTTTAACGGATTACCTCAATTGGCCAAGTGGTGGAGCGCCTTTTTAATGCTACTCGGGCGTTTGGAATTATTTACTGTACTTATTTTATTTACTTCCTACTTCTGGAAAAGCTATTAGCAGCGGCTTACTAAAATTGAATTCAAAGTATCGAAATCTAATTTTTGTCTTCTTCTGGCAAATCGTACTGGATCCATTCTTTAGAAAGATGGATGTCAATTATTTCTAGTGCTTCAGGTCCTTCATTTTTGAAGCTATGAGGAATATTGGCCGGCCCAATTACAATGCTGCCTTGCTTAGCTATGAACGTTTTAGTACCAATTGTGAACTTCGCAGAACCTTTAATGATGTGAACTATTTCGTCATATGGATGTACATGTGTGCTTGGACCTTTGTCTATTTCACTTATGCAAGATTTTACTATTACGCAATCCACACCATACTCTTCACCAATAAACACGCCACTCGGTATATCTTGCTCATCTATCCATTCGTCTTTATCGATTAAAGTTGGTTTTATTCTTGATTGTTTCGGCATGATAATAATCTCCTTTTAAAGTTTTGCTTATTTTCAAATGTTTTACTCATAACCCATACTTTCCAGCCTTTCCTGAATTTGAAGGAGTACTTTTTTGTTGGAATACCTGGTGCAGTGACCTTCCATTGGTGAAAACTCTATGATTGCATCAGATCTTGGATTTTCTGTCGTTTTCAGGTAATCTGCCAAAGATCTTGTAGCCATATTTAAGTAAAAATTGTCCATATCGCCCATCCAGATATATATTTTACCTTTTAATTTTGGTCCCAAGTCATCCCAATTTTGATCGACATAAATTTTGAAATCATATTTTTTCCAATGTTCTGCTACTTCTTTATCAATTTTTCCGCTCACCGGATCAAATATTGGTTTTGGCATTCCATCTTCACCTTTGGGACTATAAAGCGCATTATGTGCACTAAATTGACCACCTGAATCAGTATAAGTATTTGAATAGCCTAATACATTTTCGAATAGTATAAAATCTTTCATTGCCAACATAGGTTCACCTAGAATGCTTCTAGCTACTGGTCGTAGATATCCAAATTCATTAACAAAAGCATTTTCGTCTTTGTAAATATTAATCAATTGATAATTCTCAAACTCTACAGCATCAGGACTGTAAGAAAATACACCATTAAAGGTTTCCGGATAATAAAGTTGTAAACCTAATGAAACCCAGCCACCAGTCGAACAGCCATCTACAAAGCGGGTAGTTGCTGAATTTGTTCCGCGAAATTTTGACTCAATGTGTGGAATTAATTCAGTGATCAACGATTTACCGTAAGGTCCACTATTTGCAGAATCCATTTGGTAAGAATCTCCATAAGGGCCTTCACCATCCAAGAATACCGTAATAATTTCTGGTGCTTCTTCAGATTGCCACCATGCCATGAACTTTTCATTCTTCAACAGTCTGTTTATTCTGGTATAACGACCTCCATAGCCTGCAACATTATAGCGGATAGGATACGTTTTGTTTTCATTATAATTTTTTGGCAGTAAAATTGAAGCTTTTAGATACATTGGTTTGTCCCACCATTGGCTTATCAACTCACTTTTAAAATTGATTTCTCTTGAAAGCTTGTGCTCAACAATTGATCTTTCGCTTATTTTTTGACTAATCGAAAAATCAATTTTTAAGTCTTTATCAACATTAATTAGTTTAGTTTCACTGTATAAATTGCCAGGAGCATTAATTCTGGATTCTTCATAATCCTGATCCCACAATACCTGTGCATAATATTCTCCATTGGGTACTTCATTTAAAGACCAGGATGCAGAACCAGTCAGATTTGATTCACTTGTAATTGATATTGTTTTTTTAGCATCTAAATTGCTCATACTTTTTGCAAAAATGTATGTTTTAGCAAAAGGAGAAGGCCAGGTTTGAGTTCGTGGTTCAGCATTTGAATTTTTAGAAAGGAATAAGAAAATCCTTCCTATATTTTTAAAGTCTTTCTTTAATTCATCACTAACCTCAATATTCGCAGAAATTGAAAATTTGCTTTGTTGAGCATGTGAAACTGAAAACATTAAGATTACGAGTAATGTTGAAAGAAAAAATCGAGTTTTCATTATAGCTAATGTGATTGAGGTTATTTTAATCTTTAGTATTTTCTAAATATAGACAATTTAAATATAATCTACTCGGTAGGTCAAAATAACATTAATATCATGATTTCATTGGACCCATAAATACAAAAAGCACCCCAATTTATTGAGATGCTTTTTTGGTAATTAAAATATTGAATGCTATAAAACCTTAGCGTTCTTGACTTTTTGTTTAGTAATCGCGATATCTAAAACTTCAGACATGTCGTTTACATAATGGAAATTTAAACCTTTTAAGTATTCAGGTTTTATTTCATCAATATTACGTTTATTTTCTTCACATAAAATAAGATCTTTTATATTGGCTCGTTTTGCCGCTAAAATCTTTTCTTTTATTCCACCAACAGGTAAAACTTTTCCACGCAAGGTAATTTCTCCAGTCATGGCTAGTTTTTGTTTCACTTTTCGTTGTGTAAATAAGGAAACTAAACTAGTCAGCATAGTGATTCCAGCACTCGGACCATCCTTTGGTGTAGCACCTTCAGGAACGTGAATGTGAACATTATATTTTTCAAAAATATCTGGATTAATTCCAAATTTTTCAGAATGTGATTTGATATATTCCATGGCTATGGTCGCGGATTCCTTCATGACTTTACCCAGATTACCGGTAATATTTAGTTGCCCTTTACCTTTTGATAAAGTAGATTCGATAAATAGGATATCACCGCCAACAGAAGTCCACGCCAAACCTGTTACTACACCAGCCACCTGATTATTCTCGTAGACGTTTGCCTTTATTTTCGGACTGCCTAAAATGTCGATAATATCATCGCTACTTAAACTAGGATTATAGTCTTCTTCCAAAGCAATTCTCTTAGCAATACCTCTAACCACTTTGGCAATTTGCTTCTCGAGACCACGTACACCGGACTCTCTGGTGTAGCCTTCGACAATACTTCGTAAGTGTTTTTTGCCGAGTTTTATATCGGCTTTGGTCATGCCGTGTTCTTTAATTTGTTTTGGTAATAAATGCTTTTTGGCTATTTCAATTTTTTCTTCAACGGTGTATCCAGTCACATTTATAATTTCCATTCTGTCTCTTAATGCCGGCTGAATGCTACCTAAATTATTAGCAGTAGCAATAAACATGACTTTAGATAAGTCATATCCCATTTCTAAGAAATTGTCGTAGAAAGAATTATTTTGTTCAGGATCTAATACTTCTAAAAGGGCAGAAGACGGATCACCTTGTAAGCCTTGAGCCAATTTATCAATTTCATCCAGAACAAATACAGGGTTTGATGTGCCGGCTTTCTTTAAATTTTGAATGATTCGACCAGGCATTGCTCCAATATAAGTTTTTCTATGTCCTCGAATTTCAGCTTCATCTCTCAAGCCACCTAAAGATACTCTTACGTATTTTCTGCCAATGGCTTCTGCGATAGACTTACCAAGAGAAGTTTTACCAACACCAGGAGGTCCGTAAAGGCAGAGAATTGGAGATTTCATATCGTTTCTTAACTTTAATACGGCTAAGTACTCTATAATTCTTCGCTTTACGTCTTCAAGACCATAGTGATCACGATCTAAAATACGTTGTGCTCTCTTTAGATCGAATTTATCTTTACTAAATTCATCCCATGGTAAATCTAAAAATAATTCTAAGTAGTTTCGCTGAATAGAATGTTCAGGGACTTGTGGGTTTAGCCTTTGCAATTTTGAAAGTTCTTTATCAAAATGTTCCTTTACCTCTTTGGACCATTTTTTCTTTCTCGATTTTTTACGCATTTCTTCAATCTCACCTTCCTGAGAATTTCCACCCAGTTCTTCCTGGATGGTTTTCATTTGCTGATGAAGAAAATATTCACGCTGTTGCTGATTAATATCCGTTTGAACTTTAGATTGAATATCATTCCGCAACTCTAATTTTTGATATTCAAGATTCATGTGTCTTAACGTTGCCAAAGCTCGCTCCTTTAAGTCAGATATTTCAAGAAGTTGTTGCTTTTCTTTAACTTCAAGACTCATGTTTGAAGATATAAAGTTGATGAGGAAAGATGAGCTTTCTATATTTTTTATAGCAAAAGAAGCTTCGCTGGGAATGTTAGGACTTTCTTTTATGATTTTTAATGCCAGAGACTTTAATTCTTCTATGATAGTACTAAACTCTTCGTTTTTGATATCTGAAGAATTTTCTGAGAATTCTGAAATTCTACAAATAACATAGGGCTCTTCAGAAATCGGTTCTTCGACTTTAAAACGTTTTTTCCCCTGAATTATGACAGTGGTGTTACCATCAGGCATTTTAAGGACTCGAAGTATTTTTGCCACAACACCAATTTGGTTGAGATCCTTAAATTTAGGTTCTTCAACTTCTTCATCCTTTTGCGAAACAACACCTATTATTTTAGACGAATTATTAGCATCGTTTATCAATTTAATAGATTTATCTCTACCAGCTGTTATAGGAATAACCACTCCTGGAAAAAGCACCGTATTTTTAAGAGGAAGTATTGGTAATTGTTCCGGCAGTGTTTCAGAATTAATTTGTTCTTCATCTTCTGTCGTCATCAGCGGTATCAGTTCTGCATCCTCGTCAAATTCTTGTGATGACAAATTGTCAATATTAAATAATTTTGATCTGCTCATATTTTATTTTTAGCCATGATGTCACATCATGATCATTAGAGGCCTTAAGATCAAGGCTTTTATTTCTATTTATGTATTTCAACTACAATCAATTCAATCACTGTGCCAAGCTATTTTTTGAAGTCACTCAATTTAATTGATAGCCGAAGATTTATCAATCTAATAGGCTAATCTGCAAAGTTTTAATTTTGTCGAGTGCTTCTTGAATATCAGATACTCTGCCAAAATTTATAATAAGCCTTAGGCCATTACGTGTTTTCTTTTCTTTTAAAGTAAAGCCATTTTTGCTTTGCTGCACATTAGATAGAATATTTCTAAAGTTTTGACTTTGATAAAATGTAGATTCCTGGTCAGAAATAAAATAGCCAATCATCACATTTTGCTTCAAAACAATCTTTTCTAAGCCCAGTTTTTCTGCAAACCATTTTAGCTTAACAGAGTTTAAAAGGTCTATAGCCTGTGTTGGCAAATCTCCAAACCTGTCTTTTAATTCGGTTTTATAAGTATTAAGTTCTTCATTAGATTTTACCTCGTTAAGTTTAGTGTAAAGATTTAATCTTTCAGTAATGTTGTTGACGTAGTCGTCTGGAAAAAGTGTCTCGAAATCTGTATCTAGTTGAACCTCTTTGACGTAGACTTTATCTTCATCATGTTTTTCATTCTCCGCATAAAGTTCTTTAAATTCTTTTTCTTTCAATTCCTCCATGGCTTCATTCAGGATTTTTTGATAAGTTTCAAATCCAATTTCATTAATAAATCCGCTTTGATCACCACCTAACAAATCTCCTGCGCCACGAATTTCCAGATCTTTCATGGCAATTTTGATTCCACTGCCTAATTCTGAGAATTGCTCTAAAGCGGTTATTCGTTTTCGAGCTTCAGGTGTCATATTCTGTAAGCTTGGCGTGATGAGGTAACAGAACGCTTTTTTATTACTTCGGCCAACTCGACCTCGCATTTGGTGGAGGTCAGATATTCCAAAATTATTCGCATTGTTGATTATTATGGTATTGGCGTTGGTAATGTCTAAGCCACTCTCAATAATCGTTGTTGAGACTAAAACATCATATTTGCCATCCATAAAGTCAAGCATGAGTTTTTCTAACTTTTTACCGTCCATTTGTCCGTGACCAATGGCAACTTTGGCATCGGGAATTAGTCTTTGAATCAAACCGGCAACTTCTTTGATGTTTCCTATCCGATTATGAATAAAAAACACTTGACCGTTTCTTTGTAACTCATAACTTATGGCATCTCGAATCATATCTTCAGTAAATCGTACAACTCGAGTATCAATAGGATAGCGGTTTGGCGGTGGCGTGGTAATACTTGATAAATCTCTGGCTGCCATCAAACTAAACTGTAATGTTCTAGGAATAGGTGTGGCCGTTAAGGTAAGTGTATCAACATTGGCTTTTATTGTCTTTAGCTTATCTTTGACTGCAACGCCAAATTTCTGCTCCTCATCTACAATAAGTAATCCTAAGTCTTTAAAAAATTCAGCCTTATTTGCAAGTTGATGCGTTCCAATGATAATGTCTAATTTACCGGTTTTTAGGTCATCTAAAGTTTCACGTTTTTCTTTTGCTGTTTTAAAACGATTGATGTAATCAATAGTAACCGGAAAATCTTTTAAACGCTCCGTAAATGTTTTATGATGTTGAAATGCCAAAATAGTCGTTGGTACCAAAATAGCTACTTGTTTTCCATTATCAACAGCTTTGAATGCTGCTCTAATAGCCACTTCAGTTTTTCCGAAACCAACATCTCCACAAACCAATCTATCCATAGGCTGCGTACTTTCCATGTCCTTTTTTACAGCTTCTGTTGCAGAACTTTGGTCTGGCGTATCTTCATAAATGAAAGACGCTTCCAACTCATGTTGTAAATAAGAATCTGGACCGTACTGAAAGCCTTTCTTCAGCTTTCGTTTCGCATAAAGTTTAATAAGGTCAAAAGCGATTTTCTTAACCCTTGATTTGGTTTTCTGTTTAAGCGTTTTCCAGGCTTTGCTGCCAAGTTTATAGATTTTGGGAGTTTGACCGTCTTTGCCGTTATATTTTGAAATTTTGTGTAAGGCATGAATGCTTAAATATAAAATATCACCGTCACCATAAACTAATTTGATGGCTTCCTGTGTATTCCCATCAACATCAATTTTTTGTAAACCACCAAATTTCCCAATTCCATGATCAATATGAGTTACATAATCACCACGTTCCAGCTGAGTGAGCTCCTTAAGCGTGATGGCTTGTTTTTTAGAAAATTTATCGTGGAGTTTAAATTTATGGTAGCGCTCAAAAATTTGATGATCTGTGTAGCAAACTAATTTCGATTTATGGTCGATAAAACCTTCATGCAGCGACAAGATCATCGTCTGGTAATTATTGAAGGACATGTCTTCAAAAATATCGTGAAATCTTTGTGCCTGTTTTTGATTCAGACAACATATAAGATTGGTATAATTATCTTGTTGATGCTCATTAAGATCTTCAATGAGTAAATCGAACTTCTTGTTGAAAGCAGGTTGAGGCGAAGTCTCAAAATTGAAAGTTTGTTGAGAAGAAATTTTTAATAATTCTGAAGGCTCAAATAAAATATTGTTGAATGGCTTTAGGTCGTCCAGCATTTTATCGCCATCACAAAATATTTCAGAAGGCTTTGAATAGTTGAGTTCCTTATTTAAGTTTTCAAAATTTTGATTAGCTTTTCTAAATAATTCATCTAAATCTGCTTTTAAAAGCTCTGCGTTTTCAATCAAAACAAGACTTTCAGAATTGATGTATTCTAAAAAGCCCTGTCGTTTATCTTCTACTATCTTCTGTTCGACATTTGGCATGATGGAAGCCTTTTCCATCTGATTAATAGAAAGTTGGCTCTCAATATCAAAAGTTCGAATGCTTTCTACTTCATTATCAAAAAATTCAATACGGTAGGGATCTTCATTACTAAAGGAATAAATATCAATAATACCACCACGAACTGAAAACTCACCGGGTTCAGTCACAAAATCAACACGTTTGAACTCGTATTCAAAGAGGGTTTCGTTTACAAAGTCTAAGTCTAGTTTATCTCCTTGAGAAATATCTAATGTGTGGCGCCTTAATTCATTTTTGGTGACTACCTTTTCAAATAAAGCGCTTGGATAAGACACTAATATTGCTGGCTTTTTCTTTGAGTTTAGGCGATTTAAGACTTCTGCACGTTGAAGAACATTCGCATTATCTGTGTCCTCTATTTGATAAGGTCTTCTGTAACTGTCCGGGAAAAATAGTACCTCTTCTTGGTTTAAAAAGTCCTCCAGTTCATTAAAGTGATAAGCTGCAGTTTCTTTGTCCTTTAATATAAATAAGATTGGTTTTTTGGTTTCTTGAAAGACATTTAGTGTAAAAAATGTCTTCGATGAACCAACAAGACCCTTGGAAAGAATTGTTTTGGATTGATTTTCATTGAGTTGCCTGAATAAATCTTCAAGCGCAGTAGCGTTAGAAAAATGTTGAAGAAGTTCTGTTTTATTCATAATTGCAAACCGAGCTGCAAAAGTAAGCGATATTTTGAGTTATAAAAACTCCTTCAGATTCATTTGAAAATTTATAACATTTATGAATAATCCAGTTCAATCAATAATGTAGACGAAGTACTTGATTTTACTAACTGTTCTGTATGATGTTGGCAAGCTTTCTTTTAGCTCTCAAAACTTTTACTTTAATAGAATTTACTGTTTCATCAATGTCGTTCGCAATTTCGGCATATGATTTTTCCTCAAAAAAGTGTTTTTCAAGTACGATCTTATCACTGTCCTTCAATTGATTAAGCGCTAATTTTACAGTATTGACATCTTCTTTCTCATGAATTTTTTCTTCAATATTGAGTTCGCCGCTTTTGATGGCATTAACATGCTTGTCAATTTTCGTTGTATCGATTTCTTTTTTCCTTTTCTCATCAATCAACAATCGTTTTGAAATAGTGATCAACCATGTTTTGAAAGCGTATTTCGAATCGTACTGGGCTATCTTATCAAAGGCTTTTGCAAAGGTTTTAATGCTCACTTCCTCCGACAGAAAAGAATCATTAGTCTGTTTATATAAATAATTAAAAACATAGCTCCAATAACTTTCAAGCAGTACATTAAAAGCTTGCTGTTGTCCTGCTTTTGCTCTTTCGATATGTAGGTCTTTTTTATCCAACTACCAGTCTTTTTTTGGAGAAAATAAATTTAAACCAAAAATATACAATTGTAAGCAAATAAGTTGAAACTCTAAGATTAAGGATGTTTTCCATAAATCCTGAACTAATAATTTAGAATAAACAAATTTGCTGTAAATCATCTTGAAACATCCTGAAAATATAACTAAAACAAGTAAAGAATGTTGATTCAAAATGAAAAAATAGATACTGAATGGTAATACAAAAAACCAAAACAAAAACTTAAGCATAAATTGAAAGGTTAATATCAATTGATGTTTAAAGTTATAATGATTTGCAGTTGAAATATGACGACGCTTTTGATCGATCCAATCCTTTAAATTGTGTTTCGGTTCGGATTGCACAAAACTTTCCTGATTTAGACAACAGCGGACAGCATACTTTCGAGCGGCTTGATTGACAAATAAGTCATCATCTCCAGATAAGACTAGTTTATGACTTTCAAAACCTTTTAATTCTTCAAAAATAGCCTTACTATAAGCTAAATTTCTTCCAACACCCATATAAGCTGAACCTAATTTTGCAAAGCCAAAGTAATTTAAAGCTGTTTTGTAAGTTTCGAATCTGATAATTTTATTGATCCAGGCCTTTGTTTTGGTATACGGCGAATATCCTAAGATGATTGAATTATTTTCAAGACATTGAGAATTCATGTATTTTAACCAATCATTACTTATGGGTTTACAATCCGCATCTGTAAAAACAAGAACATCGTATTTTGCAGCTTTTATGCCCTTCTTGATAGCTTTTTTTTTGGAAGACTCGGATTGATTCTCAATCACTCTAAGATGACTGTTTTTAGCTTGTAATTCCTTAAGAACTTGTTTGCTTTCATCTTTTGAGTGATCATCCACTGCAATCACTTCAAAATTAGGATAAGATTGATTCAGTATGAATGGTAAAAATTGTTTTAAATTTTCAGCTTCATTTTTAGCAGCAATGATAACTGAAATATTCCTGTAATGGTGATTTTTAGATGATTCTGAAATATTTCTTATAGCAAATAATAGGGTAACTTCAGATAGGATATAGGTGAGTGTTATAATTAAGCACAGCCAAAACACCCAAAGCATGGTTTAACTTTTGGTTTCGCCCTCGCAATTTTTCATTTCCTCAGGAGATTTCCCGCAGAAACTGCAGCTTTCACCGTCTTTGTTGAGAAAAGGACTCTGACTGGCACAGGTTCCTGCAAATTTGCCATCTTTTTTCCCCCAGATTTTTATAGCAATACCTGCAAAAGCGATAGCCAAAATTACAATTGTGATTAGAAATAACTTCATATTGCAAAAATATAAATAACAACTTAAAATTGCTTAGATTTAACACTGAATTTTACTTGAATGCTGGCACGATTTATTTTTACAACCTTATTGGGTTGGAAGCTTAAAGGCGATTTTGATCCTAATATAAAAAAAACTGTAGCGGTAGTTGCACCGCATACCAGTTGGCTTGATTTCTTCATTCTGGCCCTATGCAGAAAACTGGTTTGTGTGGATGTCAACTATGTTGCCAAAAAAGAGTTGTTTGATGGTCCTTTTGGCTGGTATTTTAAATGGATGGGTGGCGAAGCAATAGACCGGTCCTCAAAAAACAACAAAGTCCAGCAAATTGTAAATATCTTCAACTCAAAAGACGAGTTTCGCCTGGCTATTGCTCCTGAAGGTACCAGAAAGAAGGTTGACAAATGGAAAACCGGCTTTTACCATATCGCTGAGCAGGCCAAGGTACCATTAACTTTCGTAATTTTAGACTATAAAACCAAAACGGTAAATATTCCTGAAGTCTTTTATATATCAGGGAATTATGATAAAGATATTGGTACTATAAAAGCTTTTTACAAAGATGCAGTTGGCAAAGTGCCTGAATATACTTGATAATTGAGCAATATATAATCGATTCCCCTTAAGTTAGCATCACTATTTAGTTTTGGTTAAGGAAAAAATCTTCAATCCTGTAGAGAATATTTTAAATATAAAAAAGGCCAGTTTTACGGTGAGGTAAATGCATTAGGTATTTATTGGTGTAATTTTAAAGGAATTGGTGTTTAAATTTTTTACCTATTCTTGTAAATACACGCCCAAGAACTTTATGGATCTTGTTTTTTAGGTATTCTAATCAAATTTTAGTTTTATTGTCAGGAGTCCTCAACTTTCATATATAATTGACTACGATTGTTTTAATACTATAAATGAGAATTATTATAAAATTAGAAATAAAGTTTATCCATAAAGCCTTCAGATGTTAATTAGGGCGTATTAAAGGCTAGGTTTTATAAGCACTAAAATAAATTCTGGTCGTGATATTTAATTTTATGGAATATTATTCTATCATAAAACAAGGTTGCACCAATACATTATTCTAAAATGTTAGTCCTTTATAAAATTTATTTTATTTCTATCAAATATCACATGTAATTATGATATGCTGAAAGACAAATCTTTATATATTTTGCAACGTATTAAAAATCATAATAATTGAATAAATGTGCTTCGACAGTGCTCAGGAACTTACTTTGATAGTACTCAGCAACCGTGCTTTGACAGTGCTCAGCAACCGTACTTTGACAATGCTCAGTAGCCCTATTTCAATGAAAACTATGGTTACTGAGTGCTTCGACAGTGCTCAGCAACCGTGCTTCGATAACACTCAGCAACCATTTATCGAAGTTTAAAAGCACCATGCACCTATCTATCCTAAGTAAACTACTTTTATTTAAACTATTTACCTGAATTTAGGATTAAACTGGTTTTATGCTTCTTTCATGTTAGCAGTTCGACATGCGATGTAGTGAGCTTAGTCGAACTGCTCACCACATCGTAATTCGATTAACTCATCATATTACCAGTCGCATATCATCTTCTTCGTTGCCTTCGACTTGAAGTATTTTAATACATCTTCATTTTGTCTGGTCGTATCTTACAACTTTCTGACTTTTTCAGCAGCTCATAGATAAGTCGATAAATGAAAATGTTATATCAGCGACACTGAAGAGGTTGTGGAAAAATGAGGCACGCAAGCTTCAAAAGCTATTGCAATAAAGAAGGTGAAGCCAAG
>Ga0207419_1001162_pt1 | contig 20719 bp, 16 predicted proteins | sample ElkSloMetagenome_4_FD_184723 | JGI IMG/M metagenome (GOLD analysis project Ga0207419, IMG submission 184723) | Hot spring microbial communities from Elkhorn Slough, Monterey Bay, USA - MD2A (version 2) | ecosystem: Environmental > Aquatic > Marine > Intertidal zone > Estuary: Microbial mat ...
TCATAACGAGGACTACTGTAAGATTGGCGATGGAGACATCCCTCGACAACCTCAAGTATTACAACAAGTCATAAGCTGCGGATCAAATTGAAAATACCTTCGTCAAAGGTGTTACCAATTCGTCAGAAGTGTTACCGCTTCGTCAAAGGTGTTACTTATGCGTCAAAAGTGTTACTTACAGCGTTAAACGAATTCATGCTTTGCATGCACCAATTTTATCGTTCGCATTGCGCCAATCGCGGATGCTTGAGCAGCGTATTCAAATGCGTTTTTCGCACATCTACATTTATAAACGAAGATGATGTATAGTAGCAAGAAACGAATTTAGGTTTTTCTCACATATTTCATGTACTTTTTTCTTCGTCAAAAGTGTTACTTGGCTCGTCAAAGGTGTTACAGGATTCGTCAGAAGTGTTACTTATGCGTTAAATGTAATTGTACTGCTTAAGGAGAAAAGCGGAAATTCCACTTCGTCAAAAGTGTTACTTAGCTCGTCAAAGGTGTTACGGTTGTCGTCAAAGGTGTTACTTAGTTCGTAAAATTGAAGATTTTTTGGATTAAGATTCCCAAATAGTTTGAATTCAGTTTTTAAAATCCCTACTTTAGTTTCAGTACAAATCACCCTTTTGCAATGGATTACTCAATGGATGAAACCGAAGAAAGCAATGTAAATTACTCTTCCAAACTCTTGGATATAGAGCTCGGGCAGAATATGTCCAGAAATTATAAGCAGCTCAACTTATTCGATGAGGCAGGGAAAATCAACAATAAAATCGCTTCTCGGGTAAACGATGCCATTGACAATGCACTCAAACTACACAAGAAAGACAAAGAGAAATATTACATCTATTTTCCTATAGAGATAGAGCGTCGCTTGCCCAAGGAGTTGAGAAAGAAAATCACCAAAGAGATTACAGCGAATGAGGTTCGTGTTTTAACGGCCATTGTGATCTTGGCACACTTTGCCAATTTGAGAGGGGAGTTCTTTTACCTAGAGAAAATCAACAAAGCCTATTTTGAGGTCGATATAAGCAATATCTACAGGGTAATGGGTATAGACAGCAATGAGAAGGGAAGATACAGGACATTGGCTAAAAATGCCTTGTTCGACCTCAACTCCAAAAAGTATGTGATCGACTCTAATGATGAGATCATAGTGACCAACTTGGTAGAGATCCATACCATAGACAAAAAGAACAACAACAAGCTCAAAGTGATCGTAGAGGGTAGCCTTTTCGATTTCAATAAGGGAAAACGCAGCACTTACTTTCACGTACCTTCTGACATCAACAAAAAAATAAGAAAGGTAACTACGGGCAGGCCCAATGCGCAGATTGAGTTGTTCATAAAGTGTTTGTACCAAGCCAAGCATTGCACCAACACCAACACGGTAGAATACACCTATGACAGGTTGTTCGATATTATGAAATTGCAAAAGCTTTTAGAGAACAGGAACAACCACAGGATCAAACCAACCATACAGCGCGCTTTTGAAACGGCCAAAAAAATCGGTTTGGTTAAAAGCGTAAGAGAAGAAAAGGCCAAGTTTGGCAGCACCAAGTATGTGATTGAATTCGCATAATTTGATTTAAAGATTTTATTTAACAAAGTAGGGCTACTTTTACTATTAGCACATTTGGGCTATTTCCGATGTACTTTTTTTAAAGAGGCAACTATGTTCTTTAAATTCGCCAATCCAAAAAAGTTTTCTCTAAGTCGCTTATGACTTAGAAGCCTCCTCTATCCCATCTAAAACAAAAGGCATTAGCTCAGAAACCGTAGGATGCACCAAAACAACTTTTCTGTAGTCCTTGCAAGGAATTTGGCTATGCATAATGGCCGCGAACATATTGATGACCTCATCGCCCCCTGTGCCTAAAATAGCAGCTCCGATAATTAAATCGGTTTCTGCGTCAACTAGTAATTTTGCAAAGCCTTTGGTTTCGCTCATTTCCTTGGCTCTGCTAATGCTGCTCATGGGTTTGGTAGCTTTTAATATCTTTCTGCCGGTAGCCAAAGCTTCTTTTTCTGACATACCTACTCTACCTAAAGGCGGATCCGTAAACAGCGCATAAATGGTGTTTCTTTTAGAAATGGTACGATTACCACCGTATAAAAGGTCTAGCACGATTTCGGCATCGTTTACAGAAGTGTGTGTAAAAGCACCCCGGCCGTTTACATCGCCAAGGGCAAATACATGGGGTATGTTGGTACGGCAAAATTCATCTACCTCAATGTATCCTTTCTTGTTTATGGTCAAATCGGCCGCTTCTGCATTTATGGTATCAGAGTTGGGTTTTCTGCCAGTTGCTACCAAAAGTTGATCGCCCTTGAGCTTTTTAGTACTATTTTGCACATTTACCTCTATCTCGAAGGTATTGTCCTGATAAGTAACTTTGTTTGCACTTGCGCCCAAAAGTACTTCTATGCCCTCATCTTCCAATATTTCTTTTACCCCATTCGCTACATCTTCATCTTCGCGGGGCATTAGTTGTTGGCCCCTCTGTAAGATGGTCACTTCCGAACCAAATCTTTTAAATATTTGGGCAAACTCTACCCCGATGTATCCACCTCCAAGAATGAGCAAATGCTTGGGCAGTTCTTGTAAATCGAGCAAGCGAGCGCTGTCTAGCCAAGGGGTGTCGTCCAGACCTTTTATTGGAGGAGCAGCGGGTCGGGTTCCTACATTAATGTAAATACTGCCACCCTCAAGCAATTCACCATTTACCTCAAGGGTATTTTTAGAGGTGAATTTGCCCCAGCCTTTCAACAAGGTCACATTTTCGGCATTTTCGATCCATTGGGTAAGGCCGTCTTTAGATCCGTTGCGTGTCTCGTTCATCCTTTCGACTATGCGGGCATAGTCAACTTTGACTTCTCCGCCTTCGAAGCCGAATGTTTGGCCCCTTTTTGCGGTGTGGATGGCTTTTGCACTTGCGACCATGGTCTTGGTAGGCGTACAGCCATAATTTACACAACTTCCGCCCACTTTACCCCCTTCGATCACTGCAATAGATTCGCCGGTGCCTATAAGTTTGCCCAACAATATACCGGTTGCTTGGCCTGTGCCTAAAATGATATGGTCGTACTTCATGTTTTGATTTTTTGGTAGTTTAAAAAATTGGATTGTCTTAAAAATTGGGCTGGCATCAAGTGTAGATATATAAATACTACATGCTACAATGATTTTTGTTTGTGTAAATCTGAAATTGGAGGATAGGTGAGGACTTATGGCTAAAAATTGAAAAATCTTGTCGATTTCGTAAAGGAATCTTCTTAATTTGTAGCAAAACCAAGCAAATAGGCTATGCAAGCCATAAAATCTTACCAGTTACAAACAGAACATCCCATTACATCTTTTGAGATAAAAACCATGGAAGAGGTCTATCAGAAAAATGAGGGCAAGATAGATAAGCCTCATCGGCACGAGTACTATACCATTCTGATTGTTAAACGTGCCAAAGGTGTGCATAAAATCGATTTTAAAGATTATCATTTGGCGCCTCTACAAGTTTTTTTTCTTAGCCCAGGGCAGGTACATCAGTTAATCGAACACGAACAGTCCTACGGCTGGATCATTACTTTTGCTGGAGATTTTTTGGTTGAATATGGAGTTAAAGAATGCTTTTTTTCGGACATAAACCTTTTCAGGGCTGTGGGCGATACGGAACCTCTGGCTATCAGCCGAGATTTATATGACACTTTGGAGGGTTTTTGCAAACAGATGCAGTTTTGTTTTGATCAAAAAAGTAAATTTAGCTATGAAGCTGCTAGTGCCTATTTAAAATTACTTTTGATAGAATGCAACGATGTCTGTGTATTGCCTAGTGGCCAAGAGCAAGCAAACAATGCAGGGTTTGAGCTGTTGAGGAAATTCAAGCTTTTGGTAAAGGGGAATTTTAGGAAAAACCATAAAGTAGGTGATTATGCTTCACAACTCCACATCACTGCTGATTATCTAAACAAAGTAGTAAAGCAAACCATAGGCATTACTGCTAAAGAGTACATTATTGAGACTTTGCTATTAGAAATCAAGCGTTTGTTATTTTATACCAATATGGCATCTAAAGAAATCGCTTATGAACTTGGTTTTACAGACCCTGCGTATTTCAGTAGTTTTTTTAAAAAGCAAACGGGCAAATCATTATCTAACTTTAAGAAAGGTCTTAGATAGAAGAGAAGTGTTTTTGGTATAAAGTAGCATGCTTAGTTAAATCTAACTCTAAAAAACCATAATCAAAAAGGCATTCACTCTATGGTTAAAAGAATGCCTTTTGTATAAAAAATAATCTTGAATATTACTTATTGATGGTCAACTTATAGACCCCACCTTTGTAGAGACCTAAATAGAGTACATCTTGTGATTCGCCCTCTACAAGTTGCATACTTGTAATTCCTCCGAAATCTTGGGTTTCGTATTCAATGTTTTCCCATGAGTCTCCGCCATCTTCAGAAACAAATACGACCAGAGATTGTGGCTCATCAAATCTTTTGAGCCATCCTCCAGCGTAAATCAAGTCCCTGTTTTGCGAAGGAGAAGCCAAGCCAAAAAAGAAACGGTTTTCGGGGCTGTCTATCAGTGTTTGCCAAGTATTACCTGAATTTTGCGTACCTAGAAGCGCACCTTCAAAACCTACCAAAACTCGGTCGGTATCGGTCGGGTCAAAAAGGATTTTCTTTACCACTGTAGGGTTTTCTACTAGGTCGTCCCATCTAATGATATCGTCTCCGATTTTTTTTATTAGGTAACCGTTCTCGATGCCACCTTGGCCACCGAACCAAATCTCGTCGGTATCATTGGGATTTATAGCAATTTCATCTGTACCATTGGCCAACATTCCCCAATCTCCCCAAATAGGTTCCCAGTTTTCTCCATCGTCTAAGGATCTGGCTAAAACGCCTAAACCTCCTGCATATAAAACATCAGAATCGTTGTTTAAGGCATAAAAAGAAGAAAAGCGTTCTGCATTTTGGCCACCAAAGTTGTTATCTAGCATCTGCCATGAGGCACCTTGGTTATTTGAGGTAGAGATACCGCTCGCAGGCATTGTGCCTTGTGGGTTGTTCCACACGGTTAGGTAAGTACCATCATCTAAAATGGTAAAACCAATGACCTCCTTACCATCAAGATTTAAACTGCTCCAGCTACTGCTTGCGGTATTGTTATTTTCGTACAAGCCATCGTCTGTAAGTGCAAACCATTTATCGTTTTGCCTTTGTAATTCGTTAATGATTCTCCCATCAAGTCCTGTTTTTTCAAAAACGTAGGTTTCTGGTTGGGTTGGGTCTATATCTGAATTTTCCTCTGGGTCTTCGCAAGAAAAAAATATCGAAGACAGTAGTAAAAAGATTAAAAAATGTGTTTTCATAATATTGGTTGTTGATTAATTAGACACTTGATAATACAAGCACATTTTAAGAAACATGCTACACAAAAACCTAAGGATTTTATTGGGAATGAAAAATCTGACTGGGGTAAATTTATTTTTTTGTTGATTTTACTTTCTAGCATCTTGCTGTAAGTTTATATTTATTGAGTCTGCCTATAGCAATAAGAAAATGGCTTGACAATGTATAGACTCAACCATATATCTTTCCGAAAAAGGCTTTAGATTTACCTGTTGGCTTCAGCAACATCACAAACGATAGATTTAATCTTAGCAAATGTCGAATAAAAGTAATAGGATACATTCCATAGATATCATGAGGGGCCTCACCCTATTTCTCATGTTGTTTGTTAATGATTTGTATGTGCCGGGTGTGCCCAAGTGGCTGGTGCATACAGCCGCGCAAGAAGATGGCATGGGCTTGGCAGATTGGGTATTTCCGGGTTTTTTGTTCATGGTTGGCTTATCTATCCCTTTTGCATTTATGGCAAGGGAAAAGAAGGGGTATAGCGGTAGAAAATTGACTGTACACATCCTTATCAGAACTTTAAGTTTGCTGCTCATTGGCATTTTTATGGTAAACCTAGAAAGCTACAATACCGAACTAACTGGCATGCATAAATACGTTTGGGCCATTCTGGTATACGTTTGCATTTTCCTTGTTTGGAATTACTATCCTAAAGAACACGAAAAAGCCAAACTTTTTAAGGCATTTCAATACGCAGGCATTATCGGTTTGATTTTTTTGGCGGCTTTGTATAGGTCGGGTACTTCTGAAAACCCGGGATGGATGACGCCCAGTTGGTGGGGCATTCTTGGCTTAATAGGCTGGGGCTACTTTGTTTCTGCATTTACTTATTTTTGGTTGAGAGACCGACTGTATTTAGTTGCTTTTGCTTGGCTTGTTTTCGTAATGCTGAACATGCTTTCGCAGAATGGCTTGCTTACCTTTCTCGATACATTAAAACCAATTTTTGGAGTGATTATAGATGGAAATGTGCCTTCTATCGTACTTGCAGGCTTATTTGTGGGTGTAACCTTAAAGAAATATAAAAACAATTATAAAACCCTTTTTTCTATCCTTGTTCCATTGGGCTTGATTTGTATCATTATGGGTTTTGTTTTGCGCAATTGGTTCATTATTTCGAAAATATTAGGGACACCATCGTGGGCTATGTTATGCAATGGAATCAGTATTTTACTATTTGCCCTCTTGTTTTATCTAATAGATATCAAAAAATGGAAGACATGGTCAAACGTTTTCTTGCCCGCTGGACAAAATTCGCTTACCACGTATTTGGCGCCAAATGTACTCTACTACCTTATTTGGTATTTCGAACTAAATATTCTTATCTACAAGCAAGGTGAGATAGAGTGGTTGGCCGTAACAGGTTCTCTTGCTTGGGCATTGGCTATGGTAGGCTTCGCTGCTTTATTGGCTAAAATTGGGATACGCTTAAAGTTATAGATTTTGCGTCGATATTTATAACTAGCAGCTTTCTTAAGCTATTATAAAATAAAAAAGCCCTCTACTTTGGAGGGCTCATTTAATTGCTAAATCTTATGTTCTTTTTGAATCCAATCACTTTAAAAACTGCTAAATATCTAAAAAGCTTGTCTTGCATTTAAAATTGTTAAGTAATATGATAGCCTAAAGGAATTTCAAATATTGATGGTGCAGTGCACGTGCGCAGTGCACTTTTCGGAACTCTCTTGGTGCAAAAGTGCCTTTTTGATTTGTGGCTAAGTCACTTAACTTCTGGAATAATTAAAAAATGGTACGGGCAATTTTAAGAGAGGAGAATTTTGGGAATGACTTTACGGTTTAACTAAAGATTTTTTCTATTGTTAGAGCTGCGGTATGCACTAAATAAATTACTTTAAACAAAAGTAATATCTAAGAAAAATAAGCAACTATTTTTTATTTCATACCGTAAAAATCCTATGTATCAACACTTAATCTATGCAAGAATTGAGGCTAAATATCAAGTTTTTTTCCATTGCTATTTTGTTGGCCTCTAACTTATCTTTCGTGGGTGATGCACTGTTCAAATTCCATTTTCAAGATAGTAGGAGCGAGACAAGTGAAGTTATTGAGATAAATCATGTTGAAGAAAGGCTTGAAGACAGCTGCGTTGAAAATGTTGAAGAAAGGGAAAGCGAAGAAAACGTTTTTGTCCCTATAAGCAATTCTTACAGTTTTATTATTTTCACTACCTGTTCTACCATAAAGTACACATACATCTCTAAACAATATTTGGAGATAGTTGCGCCACCCCCAGAGCATTTTATTTGATCTATCCGATTTTCCAATAATGCACCATCTCTTTTAAAGATGAATGGTATTAAACTTCACATTAAAAAATAATACTATGCAGATAAAGAATTTTTTGATTGCCATTGTAATTATGTTGTATGTAAGCAGCTGTGCTGTGATCAGGCCTGGCGAAGTAGGCGTAAAGCAAAAGCTAGGAAAGTTGAGCGACAAGATTTATCAGCCGGGAACAGTTGGTATCAATCCGCTTGTAACCACCGTGGTTAAAGTTCCAACAAGAACGGTAAACCTTGAAATAAATGTAGACCTCCCCTCGAAAGAAGGATTAAACGTAGCCTCAGACATTTCTATATTGTACCATATCGAAGCAGATAAAGCGGTAGATATCCTTAAAAATGTAGGTCAGGACTATGAAGATGTTTTGATTTTGAGTGTTTTTAGATCTGCATCAGCTGATATCTGTTCCCAGTTTTTTGCCAAAGACATGCACTCGGGCAATAGAAGCGAAATAGAGCAGCAAATTTTGAATAGGATGGATTCTTATCTTCGCGATAGAGGTTTTGTGATCGAGTCTGTTTTGATGAAGAGTATAAAGCTGCCTCCCGGGCTTTACAGTGCAATAGAAGATAAATTGGAAGCCGAGCAAGATGCGCAAAGGATGCAGTTTGTACTGGAAAGGGAACAACTTGAAGCACAAAGGAGAAAGATAGAAGCGGAAGGTATTAAAGATGCCCAATTGATCTTGGAAGGTGGCTTGAGCGAGCAAATCATTAAATGGAAAAGTTTGGAAGTTTTGAATAATTTGGCAGGTTCTCAAAACTCAAAGTTGATCATTACCGATGGTAAAACGCCTGTATTGATCAATACCGAGCAATAATTATAGGCCATTCATTTATGTTTATAAAGCCCCAAATAGCATTTTTTGGGGCTTTATTTTTACAATTTATACTAACTACAAAATCCTTTTAAAGTGATTTGGAACGATCAATATTGTATCGTAATATTGCAATAAATAAATATACCGATATGGGAGTTACCAAAACCAATCTTTTTTCAGACGAGCAAAATGCTATTGCGTATGCGGCTAAAGCATTTGCGCATCCGGCTAGGGTAGCCATTATCCAATACCTCTTAAAAGCAAATGCTTGCATTAATGGAGATTTGGTTCAAGAGTTGGGTTTGGCACAAGCCACCATTAGCCAGCACCTTCGCGAATTGAAAGACATTGGTATTATTCAAGGAAGTATAGAAGGCTCGAGAGTTAATTACTGCATCAATCCAGATCGTTGGCAAGAAATCAAAACTCAATTTAGTAACATATTTGATCAGTTTTCAACTAAAAAGGAAGAAGGTTGCTGTTAAAAAAATTTATTTTCTATAATCGTAATATTGCAATAATATAAAACTATGGACAAAGAAAAGGAACTCAAAAATGTAGTAAGAGAACGCTACGCCCGTATAGCAGAACAAGGGAAAGCAGAAAACGCTGCTTCTTGTTGCGGAGCGACAACTCCATCTAACAAGGTTTACAACATTATGATGGACGATTACTCAGGAACACAAGGTTATATAGAAGAAGCCGACCTTGGACTAGGCTGTGGTCTACCTACACAATTTGCTAAAATTAGGAAAGGTGATACGGTCATTGATTTGGGCTCAGGCGCAGGCAACGACTGTTTTGTAGCCCGACACGAAACAGGTGCAGAGGGCAAGGTGATTGGTATAGATTTTACACCTGCTATGATCAACAAGGCAAGACTCAACGCTGAAAAACTAGGCTTTAACAATGTAGAATTTAGAGAAGGTGATATAGACGATATGCCGGTTAATGATAATGTGGCAGATGTTATTGTAAGTAATTGTGTACTTAATTTGGTGCCTGACAAAAAGAAAGTAGTTCAGGAGATTTTTAGGGTACTAAAACCAGGAGGCCATTTCAGCATATCCGATATTGTATTGGTGGGTGATTTACCCAATGCCCTTAAGCAAGATGCAGAAATGTACGCAGGTTGTGTGGCGGGCGCCATACAAAAAGAGACATATTTGCAGCACATTGTGCAGGCAGGGTTTAAGAACATTACGTTGCAAAAAGAAAAGACAATCAGCATTCCGGATGATATATTGAGCAAATATTTATCTCCTGCTGATGTAACAGATTTTAACAATGGCAGTACAGGCATTTACAGCATTACCGTGTATGCAGAAAAGCCAGGTAAAAGCAGTGCAAAGCCTAAAGTAAAGTTGTCTGATCTACAGGCTGCTGACTGCAATCCTAAAACAGGCTGTTGCTAAGTATTTTGGTTATTTACTTTATTAAGCCTGCTCTGTTTTTAACTTTTAAAAAGAGTAGGCTTTTTTTGTGTTTTTGAAAATATGGAACATAGCCTTCTAATATACCCAAATCTTTTAAAATACATCAAAGAAGTGATAGTAGCTTCTGACCAAATAGATGAAGTACGAAAAGATAAATTAAAAGAAATTGCCTCTTTTATTCTACACAAAAAACAGGCAAGCCAAACGGCAAATCTTACGTTTATTTGTACCCACAATAGCAGGAGAAGTCATCTATGCCAGATTTGGGCAGCAACAGCCGCCGCTTATTATGGAGTTGAAGATGATATTCAAACTTTTTCAGGAGGCACAGAGGTAACCGCTTTTAATCATAGGGCTGTAGCTGCTATTAAGCGATGTGGTTTTTATGTGGAAAACTCTACTGGTGAAAATCCACATTACAAAGTGCATTATAGCGAGGTGAAAAAGGCTTTGGAGTGTTTTTCTAAAAAATATGATGATGACTTTAATGCCAATGAAAATTTTTTAGCTATAATGACCTGCTCAGAGGCTGACAAAGATTGTCCTTTCATACCAGGTGCATCGATGAGGGTTTCAACGCCTTACTTTGATCCTAAAGAATCTGATGATACTGATCAAGAAACTATTGTTTATGATGCAAGGTGCAGGCAAATAGCTACTGAAATGTTTTACTTAATGTCGCAGATCCAGTAGCAGCATCATGAGTTGCAGCCCTAACTTATTATTCTCTGTAATCTTGTTCAATAATTTCTGAAATCCCTTGCTCATAAGGTGTTGGCTTAAAATCGAATGCTTTTTCGAACTTATCAGAATTGAAAACATATGTTCGGTCATACTGATAGAGCATTTCCACGAATTCTTTCATGATAGGATTGAAGAGACCTAAAACCTGAGTGATGAATTTATTGGCTACTTGTATTTTAGGTTTAGTCCCTAGTTTTTGCGCTATACTTTCAATCCATTCTTTACCAATTTTGGGATTTTTTGCCGTGGGCAAATGCCAAACCTGATTATAAGCAGATGGAGTATTACCCAAAATTGCTGTGGCTTTTGCAGCATCAGGCGTATAAGTAAAGGAATGTTTGTACTGGGTTGACATTAACCAACTTGCCTTTTTACCTCGGCTCAAGGGATCAAACCCCATTTCTGTTAGTAAGCTAGTCCCTTTTATTGAAGGACCATAAAAGTCGGCTGCCCTTGCAACCAATCCTTGAATACTCCCTTTGTTGATTTCATCCATCAAAGAATGAAAGACCGCAGCCCTCACTTGTCCTTTTTTACTAGGTGGATTGATGGTAGTATCTTCTGTCATGCCATCGAGTTGGTCTTTGTCATACATGTAGATGTTGTCAAAAAACACCAATTTGGTAGGTCTCTCTTTACAAGCTTTCAATACATTCTCTATAAATCTAGGCCAAGCCTGTTGCCATACTTTATAGCTGTAGGGAAAACCTACGGTGATGTAAGCTATTTCAGAACCCTCAATCGCTTTTTCCAACTGCTTATAATCTAAAAGATCAGCCGAGAAAAGATGGTCTGTTGTATTTACTTTTTTAGGATTTCTGCTTACCAATCGGATATCATCAGTAAATGTATTAAGTTCTTTTGCCAATTCAGTACCGATGGCACCTCCTGATCCTAATATTGTTTGCATACTTTAGGCGTTTTTTTGCTTTTGCACAATATAGCGGTTTTGAATAACAATTCAAGAGTAAATCACTCTTCAAAATTAAAAGCAAATTTTTCTAAACTTTATACATTTTACATTGTTATAAAAATCTAACACTGTTAGATAATTATTATAATGGTAGATAAAAGATTTCTCAGAAAGGAAAAAGTTAAGGAGGCGATAAAAAAGGCAGCGTTAAAGATTGCTGAGAAAGAAGGTTGGGGTAAGGTTACCATCAGAAAAATAGCAGATGAGGTACTCTACACCCCGCCCATTGTTTATGAATTTTTTAAAAATAAAGACGATTTATACAGGCACTTAGTAGTAGATGGTTTTGAAAAGCTGAATGCTTTGACCTTAGCCAGCATTAACGACGAACAGACTCCAGAAGAAAAACTGCTCAAAATTGCTGAAGTCAGGTTCGATTTTGTTACGAAAAATCAAACGTTGCACCACATTATGTTTGATGCTGAAAATCCAGAATGGCACAAAATGGAACTGGCCAAATCAATGGAGGCCATTAAAGAACTGGTAGAAGGTTTACTGCTAAAAATTACAGGAGATGAGGAACGATTACACGAGTATTTTTTTAATATGATTTGCCTCATTAAAGGTTTTACCTACTTTCAAAAGCAAGTAAAACACATGCCTAAATCTACAAAATTAACTATGGTTAAAGACTCAAAAGATTTCAAACCCATTTTCATAAAATCCTTCCGAAGGTTTATTAATAGTTTAAAGCAAACCCATGAATAAAAGAAAGTTAATCATAAGCATAACAGGGTTACTGATCCTTGTTGGGGGCTTTTTCGCTTTTAGGGTATTATCTTCTAGTAATACCAATGAGGCTCCTAAAAAATCCAGCAAAAAAACTAAGGCAGTTGTTCGTACCAAAAAAGTAAATAGCGAGCAGGTCAAGTCTGAACTCGAGATTACGGGTAGGGTCATTGCGCAAGATAAAATAGAGCTCTTTGCCGAAGTTACCGGCATATCTTATTATGGGGCACGACCTTTTAAAACGGGAAATACTTTTAGAAAAGGAGAGGTTTTGTTAAAAATAGATGATGCAGAGTTTGTAAGAACACTAGCTGCAGCCAAAAGCCAGTTTTCTAGCCTCTTGGCACAGGTCATGCCCGATTTAAAGCTAGACTATCCTGAAGCCTATCCTAAATGGAAAGAATATCTAGTAAATTTTGAAATAGAAGGCTCAATTAGACCTTTACCAGAAATTGAGAACGAGCAGCTCAAATTTTTTCTTACGGGTAGAAGCATACTGGCAGATTATTACAACATTTTGCAATCAGAAGAGCGATTAAAGAAATACGTGATTAGGGCGCCTTTTACAGGAACTTTGACCGAAAGTACCATAGATAGAGGTACTTTGGTACGCACAGGGCAGCAACTCGGCGAATTTATTAAAGGCGGTACTTTTGAGTTAGAGGCTTCTGTGGCTTACGACAAGCTAAAATTTCTAAAACAAGGCACACAAATTACTTTTTCTGATGTAAAAGGCAGCAATACATTTAAAGGCACTTTGGTAAGGACCAATGATAAAATAGACCCAAATACTCAATTGGTACAAGTCTTTTTTCAGTTAAAGGATAGCAATCTAAAAAGTGGCCTTTATTTAAAAGGTGATTTAGAAACAGTTACTTATGAAGATGCTTTTGAACTCCCCATTCAATCATTAGTAGACAATGCTTTTATTCTTACCGTGGAAGAGGGTGTTGCCAAAAAAACGCCTATCGATGTAAAAGTGCAGAACGCCGAAACCTTTATTGCCACGGGTATTCCGAATGGCACTAAGGTAATCATCGATAAAAAGAATAGTGCTTTTGCAGGCACAGAAGTCATAGAAATGTAAAACAGTGCTCTGCTATTAAATTTAAAATTACGCATGAAACAGGTCATTAAATTTTTTGTAAAGAATGAGTTGTTGGTCAACTTGGGCATTGCCTTGATCACACTTTTGGGGGTGCTCATGGCATCCCGGATGAACTCCTCATTTTTTCCGAAGCAAGACGAGAAATTTATTATTATTGAGGCCACCTATCCAGGTGCTTCGCCTAGAGAAGTGGAGGAAGGCATCGTTCTAAAAATAGAAGAGAACCTGAAGGGTGTTACGGGCATAGACAGGGTTACTTCTACCTCCCAAGAAAATTCTGCCTCTATACAAGTTGAACTAGAACTTAGAAAAGATGCCGATTTGGTGCTGCAAGATGTAAAAAATGCAGTAGATCAAATCAGTAATTTTCCCGAAGCCATGGAGCAGTTGGTGGTATTTGTAAGAGAAGTAGAAAATTTTACTGCCAAGGTAGCGATAGTGGGAGAGGTTCCGCTGAGCACGCTTAAAGAAAGGGCAGAGTCTTTTGAGGATGCTTTAAGAGGTTTTCCAAATATCTCCAAAATTGAAATCACAGGCTTTACAGAAGAAGAAATAGAAATCGCCCTAAAAGAAAGCAAATTGAGGGCATACGAACTCAATTTTGAAGATGTGGCAATGGCGATTCAGAATGAAAATGTACAGACTACGGGCGGTACTATTAAGGCCAATACAGAGGTCATTATCCGGGCAGATCAAAAAGAATATACGGCCAATCAACTTAAAGATTTGGTTATAAAAACATTAGACAATGGCAACGTGGTAAGATTAAACGATGTAGCCGATATTAGAGATGATTGGGCTGAAAGTACAGACAAGGCTTACTACAATGGCAAAAGGGCCATACTCATAACCGTAAATACCCTAAATGAAGAAAACATTCTCGAGGCAGCTGAGAGCATAGTGCAATATGTTGATGAGTTTAACAAGAACAACTCTATTGTTAAGGCCAAGTTGGTAAGAGATGGCACCGATGTGTTACAAGAGCGCATTAGCCTTTTAACTGAAAATGGGATATTTGGTGCCATACTCGTATTCATTCTTTTAGGTTTATTTTTGCGAATAAGGCTTGCTTTATGGGTAGCTCTTGGCATCCCTATTTCCTTTTTGGGCATGTTCATCCTGCTGTATTATTCGGGCGTAACCATTAACGTGCTCTCACTTTTTGGGATGATCCTAGTCGTAGGTATTTTGGTAGACGATGGTATTGTTGTGGGCGAAAATGTTTTTCAGCATTATCAGCAGGGTAAGAGTAGGTTTAGGGCAGTAATAGATGGTACGGTAGAAGTTTTGCCCGCAATTTTATCAGCGATTACCACCACTTGTGTGGCTTTTGGTTTCTTCTTTTTTATAGATGGACAGTTGGGGGAGTTTTTCTCTGATGTGGCTACGGTGGTTATTTTTGCTTTGGGCTTTTCTCTTATAGAGGTCTTGCTTTTTTTACCGGCACACTTGGCCCATTTAAAAGATCTCTCAAAAGATATGAAGCCTAACAAGGTGAAAGAGTACATAGAAAATCTATTGATACGGTTCAGGGATATCGTATTTACACCAGTAATAGACTTCGCCTTAAAATATAAGTTCTTCAGTTTTATGATTGCTTTTACACTGCTCATTGTCACCTTTGGCGGTATAGCAGGAGGCATCATCAGAACTACTTTTTTTCCTAACATAGAACAGACACAAGTAAACGTAACTCTTGAGTTTGCCAGTGGCATTGCAGAAAACATCACAGAAGATGAAATTCTTAAAATAGCTGAGGCGGCTGAGAATTTAGAGGAGCGATACCAAAAAGAGCTTGATCAAAACATCATTACCGATACAGAAATTTATTTGGGCCCGACCAGCAATCAAGCCAAAGCCACATTTTACTTAGTTTCTTCCGAAAATCGAGATATCCGTAGTTTTGAAGTGGCCAACGATTTACGAGAAGCAGTCGGCCCCATCCCTCAAGCTACACAACTCAGTTACGAAACGGCTACACCATTTGGTAAGCCGCTCAATGTTTCTTTCTCAGGAGAAAATTTTGAGAGATTGAGGGCTGCAGTAGAAGATTTTAAGACAGAAGTAGCTGAAACTGGCATGGTCAAAGATTTGGTGACCAATGACAGGGCCGATCAACCAGAGTTGAATATCAAACTGAATGAAACGGGTAGGGGACTTGGCTTAACCCTTCGGAATGTAATCCAACAAATAAGAAATGGTTTTTTTGGCTTTGAAGCACAGCGATTGCAACGCGGAGACGATGAGGTAAAGGTGTGGGTTCGCTATGCATTAGAAAACCGCAACGATATTAAAGCGCTCGAAAATATGCGTATTAGAACACCACAAGGTAATTTAGTACCGGTAAGTGAAGTCGCAGACATAGAAAGAGTAAATGGGCTAATCAAAATCAATCATTTAAATGGCAAGAGACAGATTAGGGTAGAAGGAGAGCTGGCTTCCTTTGATGTATCATCTACTGATATGATCAGCAAAGTTTCTGAAGACATTATTCCTGTAATAGCAGAAAGATATTCTGATGTGAAAATACAGTTGGATGGGCAGCAGCGAGAAACGGCCAAACTACAGGCCTCTGTAAAGAGTGCGGGGCCAGTCGTGCTCATTATCATGATATCTTTATTGATCATTACCTTCCGCTCGGTAAGCCAAGCCGTGGCTTTGATCATGCTAGTACCCTTTGGGCTCATTGGTATGGGTTGGGGCCACTTCATTCATGATCAGCCTATGAGCTTGCTTTCATTTTTAGGTTTTATTGCATTGCTAGGTGTAATTATTAATGATGGGCTGGTATACATTGGCGCTTTTAACGGCTATCTTAAGCAAGGTCTAAAATATGATGAAGCATTAAGAGAAACATCCATCTCAAGATTTAGACCCATATTTTTAACCACTATTACCACTACTGCAGGTTTAGGCCCACTGATATTTGAGCAAAGCTTTCAGGCTCAATTTTTAATACCTATGGCCATTACCATAGCCTACGGCCTTATGGTTGGTTCACTGGTTTTAATTCTCGTGTTACCTATATTTTTATCAACATTCAATAGGGCAAAGGTATACTTACAATGGCTTTGGGAGGGGCAGAAACCATCTAACGAAGAAGTGGAAAAAGCGATTATCAGAAAAATCAATGAGAAAGAATATGAGACTTTATAAGTATATATGTACCCTGTTTTTCTTGGCTTTGTCAATACAAATTGCCAATGCTCAAGAGGATAACACATTGGATATTGAAGGGGCTATCTCCAAAACACTTGAGAATAACTTTGATATTTCTTTGAGTAAGAACAATGTAAAATCTACTAACATAGACGCGGTCATGGCCAATGCGGGCTATTTACCCACCGTTTCGGCCAATGCGAGTTATGAGTATTCTTCTAGTAATACCAATCTTTCTTTTAATGACCCTAACCAACCAGAGATCAATGCCAACGGTGCAGTTACCGAAAATATAAATGCAGGTATTATGGTCAATTACAACATTTACAGCGGGGGTAGAAGAAAACACACTTTTGGAAAATTAAAGAATACAGCATATCTCTCAGAATTACAGCTTAAACAACAGATGGAGCAATCGGTATTTACTGCAGTAACCCAATATTTAAATGCGCTGCGCCTAAAAGAATCAGTGCGCATTAGCGCAACTTCAGTCGAAATATCGAGAAGTAGATACGAGCGTGCGAGCTCAAATTATGCCTTTGGTGCCATGAGCAAATTAGAGCTACTCAATGCAGAAGTAGACTTGCGAAACGACAGCACCAATTATGTACAAGCGCAATTGGATTATAAAAAGTCTTTGAGGGATTTGAACAATGCCATGGGTTTACCGCCTGACTCCACTTACGCATTAAGCAGTGATTTTACTTTTGATACAGATTTATTAGCAGACAGCCTATTGCTAAAAGCCTTGGAGCAAAATACGGCTTATTTACTGGCAAGAAATCAAGTAAGGTCTGCCGAGCTAGACGAAAAAATAGCTAGTTCAGATTACCTACCATCGTTAGATTTAAGTGGGGGCTATACTTATTCTGATGCTTCTTACGACGCCAATTTTATAAGGTCTCAAAGTTCTTTGGGTTGGAATGCAGGTGTTACATTATCTTACAACATTTTTGATGCGGGCACTAGAAAAAGAGCCAGAGAAAAAGCAGAGATACAAATCGTGAACCAACGCGTTGCGGTCAATCAAACCATTAATACACTTAAAACCGACCTATTAAAAGCCTACGACGATTATCAATCGAGCTTATCCTTAATTACCCTCTTAGAAGAAAATGTAGAAACGGCCATTCTTAATTATGAGCGCAGTGCGGAGGCATTTAGCACAGGGCAAATTACAGGTATAGAATTAAGAGAGGCACAGTTAAACTTGCTCAATGCACAATTTAACGTAAGTGCCCAACGCATACAGGCTAAATTGGCTGAAGTAAATCTACATTTCTATTCGGGGACTTTAGTAGAATAGTCTAAAAATGAGCATGTTTACTTGTTACTTATTAAAGGATCTCTGACTACTATACATTTCTCAAAACTTGCCGTGGATTGTGGCGCAGTGCACGTATGTTTGAAAAATATAAAAATGTATAGTAGTGTGAAAGGATCTAAGTTAAACACCTAATTCTTCAAAAGCATTGGTATTGAAAGGCTTTAACAGGTATTCTTTTACAAATGGATAACCCAAACACTTTTTTTTGTCTTTTTCGTGTACAGAACTAGAAAGCACCACTACAGATAAATCGGGAGCGATTGGGTAAATTTCTCTGTAGTACGCATCTAAAAATTGAAACCCATCAAATAATGGCATAATTAAGTCCAAAAAAATAAACCCCGGGAAATCTTCCTTATTTCCACTCAAAATTTCTTTGAGTTTATCAAGCGCACTTTTTCCGTTGCGTACCACAATAGCCTTCAGTCCAGGTCGAATACGGCCCATCATCTTTTCAACTATCATAATATCAACGTCTTGGTCCTCAATCAACAAATAAGTTCCTTTCTCCATACATTTACTTTTTCTAGAGGTTCCTGCCTTGCATTCTATTGAAACAAATCTTTTTTAGATAAATTCAACCGTTTTTAGTATTCAACCTACATATTAAAACAGTGGTAAGTGCAAGCAAATTTGATAAATTTAAATGTATTAACATTGATTAGCTAAACAATTTTTATTGCCCAGCATTTTTTATTGTTTTGACCTATAAATCTTAAAGCCTTTAAACCACCCATCTTGAATTATGAAGTTTTATCCCTAACTTCAAGTCATTATTAAGCTTCAATCCAATTATTATGACAAAATTCATCTACAACAAATCACTTTTAATTCTATTAATTTGCCTTACTTCATGGAGCTATGCGCAAGATTCTTTAGAAGTTACCTTTAGTGGGCTTAAACTCAGGAACCTAGGCCCGGCATTTACCTCTGGTAGAATTGCAGATATTGCCATCCATCCAGATAATGAAAATGTTTGGTATGTAGCCGTTGGTTCTGGAGGCGTTTGGAAAACCGAAAATGCCGCTACCACCTGGAGCCCTCTTTTCGATTCTCAGAGTACCTACTCTATAGGTTGTGTAACCTTAGACCCCTCAAACCCTGAAATTGTGTGGGTAGGTACAGGCGAAAATGTTGGTGGACGCCATGTAGGTTTTGGCGATGGCATCTACAAAAGTACCGATGGCGGAAAGCAATGGGAGAACATGGGTTTAAAAAACTCAGAGCATATTTCAAAAATCATTGTCCATCCTGATAATTCTAACGTAGTTTGGGCTGCAGTGCAAGGTCCCCTTTGGAATAAAGGCGGCGAGAGAGGCCTGTACAAAACAACAGATGGCGGTAAGACTTGGAAAAAAACCTTGGGAGATGAGGAATGGACAGGTGTTACCGATTTATTGATTGACCCTAGAAATCCTGACGTGCTTTACGCCGCTACCTGGCAGAGACATAGGACCGTAGCAGCCTATATGGGCGGAGGCCCAAAATCGGGTCTACATAAAAGTACCGATGGAGGAGAGACTTGGATTCCCCTAAAAAATGGTTTGCCAAAAGTAAACATGGGCAAAATAGGTTTAGCGATTTCACCCTTTAATCCAGATGTAATTTATGCTGCTATAGAACTGGAAAGGCTTAAAGGAGGTTTGTACATGTCTACCGACCAAGGCTTTAGTTGGGAGAAGCAATCTGATGCCGTGTCAGGTGGTACAGGGCCACATTATTATCAAGAGCTTTATGCTTCGCCGCATGAAGAGGGCAAACTTTTTCTTATGAGCAACTATGTTCAAGTTTCTGAAGACCACGGTAAGAGTTTTACCTTTATGAATGAAGAAAATAAACACGTAGATAGCCATGCCATGGCCTTTAAGCCTTCTGATCCAGACTATGTGCTATTCGGTACCGATGGAGGCTTGTATGAGTCTTTTGATGGCACCAAGAGTTGGAAATTTATTGAAAATCTCCCGACAACCCAGTATTACAAAGTAGCGGTGGATGATGCCGAGCCCTTTTATCATATTTATGGAGGCACGCAAGACAATGGTTCTCATGGTGGTCCTTCCCAAACTCGCTACGACAATGGAATCAGCAGCAAGCATTGGTGGAAAACACTAGGTGCAGACGGGCACCAATCTGCTACAGAGCCTGGCAATCCTAATATTTCATATGGTGAATTTCAGCAAGGATACTTATGGAGAATAGATCAAATTACAGGAGAAACAGTCTTTATTCAGCCACAGCCTCGTAAAGGGGAGCCTTACGAGCGTTTTAATTGGGATGCACCTATTTTGGTAAGCCCTCATAAACCGAGCAGGTTGTATTTTGCCTCCTACCGCGTTTGGAAATCTGACAACCGAGGAGATTCTTGGACACCTATATCCGAAGATTTGACCCGCAATCAAGAAAGGTTGGCCTTACCGATTATGGGCAAGCAGCAAAGTTGGGACAATGCTTGGGATGTAAATGCCATGTCTAACTACAATACCATTACTTCTCTTGCAGAGTCACCTCAGCAAGAAGGTTTGATTTATGCCGGTACAGATGATGGCATTATACAAGTTACCGAAGATGGTGGAGAGAACTGGATAAAAATCGAATTAGGCAGTATTAGAGGAGTGCCCTCTACAGCCTTTGTAAATGATGTACGCGCCGACCTTTTTGATGCCAATACGGTATATGCCGCGCTAGATAACCACAAGTACAGCGA
>Ga0207419_1001164_pt1 | contig 20679 bp, 16 predicted proteins | sample ElkSloMetagenome_4_FD_184723 | JGI IMG/M metagenome (GOLD analysis project Ga0207419, IMG submission 184723) | Hot spring microbial communities from Elkhorn Slough, Monterey Bay, USA - MD2A (version 2) | ecosystem: Environmental > Aquatic > Marine > Intertidal zone > Estuary: Microbial mat ...
AAAATTTGTAGAGGAGCCAAGGCACGTAGAGATTCAAGTTTTTGGCGATAAGCACGGCAATGCTTGCCATTTGTCTGAAAGGGATTGCTCTATACAGAGAAGGCATCAAAAGTTAGTGGAAGAAAGCCCCTCACCCGTAATGACCGATGATTTGAGGCAGCGTATGGGTGAGGCAGCCATAAAAGGGACCAAAGCGGTAAATTATGAAGGCGCTGGCACTATTGAGTTCTTAGTAGATAAAAATGGCGATTTCTACTTTATGGAAATGAATACAAGGATACAAGTAGAGCATCCTGTAACTGAAATGGTTACGAGCTACGATTTGATCAAAGAACAAATTAAGGTAGCTGCGGGCATTCAGATCAGTGGGGAGAATTATTATCCTAATGGCCACTCAATAGAATGTAGGATCAATGCAGAGGATCCTGCGAATAACTTTAGGCCAAGTCCTGGCAAAATAACCAATTTGCATTATCCGGGTGGGGCAGGTGTTAGAGTAGATAGCCATGTATATGCAGGTTATGTAATCCCTCCATATTACGATTCTATGATAGCCAAATTGATTGTTTATGCTCAAACAAGGGAAGAAGCCATTGTGAGAATGAAGCGCGCCTTAGAAGAATTTGTAATAGAGGGAATTAAAACGACCATTCCATTTCATTTAGATTTGATGAACGATGAAGGTTTTAATGCTGGTAACTTCACCACAAAGTACCTTGATAATTACGATTTTTCTAAGTTAAAGTAGCCTTAAGAATTACCTGGCAGATTTTTTAAGAGTAAACTTTTTATGCATATAACAAAAACCCATTGAGCTGCTCAATGGGTTTTACTTTTAAAAGTGTTTTCTGTCGAAGATTTCTTTCATTATAAGCGCATTTTTTAAGCTGTTTTTATTTTGCAGCAGTTTAGCGTATTTGTTCTTTTGCTTACCCCGTTTCCTATATTTTTCTGATCTTAATGCTGGCGTACTTACCTTGGGCGTGGGCAGTTCTTCTATAGATTTTTTTAATATAGAACCAGTGTGTTCACCGGGTTTCATGAGTCTTTCGCCACCTTTTACAATGGGTTTGTATTCGTCTAAATACTCGTCACTTTCATAGGGCGGCAGCTTGGTCGGTTGGCTGGCCTCTGGCTCGTCGGGCGCTTCGAATACGGGCTTTTTACTTTTACCACCTGTAAATTGCTCTAGCAATTCTTCAAAACTAAGGGGCTTGCCAATCTCTTCTTCCTTCTCTTCTTTTTCTTCTATGTCTTCTTCAACTGGTTCGTAAACCTCTTGTGGCTCCGGCCTGTCTTCTTGTTCTCTTTGCCTTGAAGATCTAGGCGGTTGTACCTTTTTAACTTTTTTCTTTTTTGAACCTGATTTTCTAGAAGTGAGCAGCCAATAGAAAATCAAGCCGATTAAAGAAACTATAATTTCAATGATTTCTTCCATATTCTATCTTATATTGCCTCCTGCATTTAAGGGATTGCTAAGTAAAAAGATAAGCCTCCAAATAAAAAATAATTACTTTCCTTTTGTAGGGCTTATCCAAATCTACAAAATAATTTTATTTTTGCTTTTCATTTTTCATTAGTCAGTAGCCAACCTATTAAGCGTCGAACTGATTTTTAGTCGCATATCATTTTTAAAAATACAACATGTTGTTACAACGCCTTGAAATTAAGGGATTTAAAAGTTTTGGAGAGAAGGTAATACTCAATTTTGACGAAGGTGTTACCGCTGTTGTAGGCCCCAATGGCAGTGGTAAGTCCAATGTAGTGGATGCGATAAGGTGGGTATTGGGCGAGCAGAGTAGCAAAGCGCTTCGGTCTGATAAAATGGAAAATGTTATTTTTAATGGCACCAAAAATCGCAAGGCACAACAAATGGCCGAGGTGAGTCTGTCTTTTAAAAATACCAAAAACCTGCTTCCCACTGAGTATTCAGAGGTCATGATCTCGCGCAGGTATTATCGTTCAGGAGATAGCGAGTACTTATTAAATGGAGTTACTTGCAGGCTTAAAGATATACAGTCCCTTTTTATGGACACCGGCGTAAGTTCAGATAGTTATGCCATTATAGAACTGAAAATGGTCGATGAAATACTCAATGACCAAAACCAGTCGAGAAGGCAACTTTTTGAAGAGGCAGCAGGCATTTCAAAATTTAAGAAAAGAAAAAAAGAAACCCTAAAAAAACTAAGCGATACCAGTGCAGATTTAGAGCGTGTGGAAGACTTACTGTATGAAATAGGCAAGAACATGCGCTCTTTGGAAAGACAGGCCAAACAGGCTGAAAAATACCTTCGCTTAAAAAATGCCTATAAAGAAAGATCTATTCTACTCGCTAAAGCCTCACTCAAAGATTTTATCCAAAAAAAGCAACAGCTTGAAAAAGAGATAGAACGCTTAAATACAGAAAAGGTATCCTTACAGAAACAACAAGCTGAGCAAGAGGCCGCCCTAGAGAATGAAAAACTAGACTTAGTAAAGAAAGAGCAGTTGTTGGCATCTAGGCAAAAAACACTTAATGAGCATGTGAACAAAACCAGGCAGTTTGAGAGTGAAAAAAAGATAAAAAGCGAGCGTTTACGGTTTTTGTCAGAAAGGGCCAATAGTTTACAGATACAACTTGCAGAAGAGCAAAAAAGCAATGAAAGAGCTCAGTTTAGCATAGAAGGATTGATTAAGGAAAAGGAGCAATCGCAACACGCTTTAAAAGAGGCCAGTTTTGAGCTCGAAAGCAGTAAAAAGGAGCACGGTAAACAAAAAGAAACTACCGATAAACTTAAGGAGGAGCTAAAAGAACTATCCCAACAGTACAAATCCAAGCAGAATAGGGTTTACCAGCTAAAGAAAGACTTAGAGATCAACCAAGTACAGCAGACCTCTTTGCAGCAAGAATTGGAGAAAGAGCACTCTGACTCTACCGAAAAAACAGCCAACTTAGAGGCTTTTGATGAGCGTTTAGTAAGTTTAGAGGCAGACTTAAAAGAAAAAGGAGCCAAGTTAGAAAGGGCAGTCTACAAGCAGAAAGAACTAGACAAACAGATTGAAGCCGCGGAAGCATCCCTAACAAAATTGAAAGAAGAGTTGGTGAAAAATAACCGCGAGTTAGATGCCAAGCAAAATGAGCACAGTTTAACCAAGTCTATGGTAGACAACCTCGAAGGTTACCCCCAAGCCATCAAGTTTTTGAGAAAGCAAACCAAGTGGGGGAAAAACTATCCGCTTTTATCGGATGTGGTTGCTGCAGAAGAAAAATTTAGGGTTTGCATAGAGAATTATTTAGAGCCCTACCTTAATTACTACATACTAGAACAAGAAGTCCAAGCTTTAGAGGCAGTCAACTTGCTAAGCGACTCGGCTAAGGGCAAGGGTAATTTCTTGGTACTTGAAAAATTTGAGGGTTTTTCTCCTAGCAGCTATAAGCAATTTGAAGATGCCATACCTGCCATGAGTGTTGTCGAGTTCGATGAAAAATACAGGGAATTGGTTTGCTACTTACTTGATAACGTATATGTGATCACAAGCAATCAGGAAAGTTTACCAAGGGGTGAAGGATTGACTTTTATCACACAAAATGGAAAGCTGATCAAGAGGCCTAATAGTGTTACGGGTGGGTCTGTAGGCCTTTTTGAAGGTAAAAAATTGGGTAGGGCCAAAAACTTAGAAAAACTCAACCATAGGATAAAAGAGCTTCAGCAAAAAAATAAAAACCTCGAAAAAATAATAGAGCAAAAGCACAAAGATGTTTCTTACCTAAAAGGAGAAACTCAACAAGAAGTGATCACAAAACTGCAGGAAGAAATCAGTTTTAACAGACAAGAATTGGCAGGAGTACAATCTAAAAAAGAGCAGTTTTCTGAGTTGCTCTTAGATCAGCAGAATAAAAGAGAACATATAGAGGAAAGGCTTGCCGACCTTAAAGAAAAAATTGCTGAGGCTTTTCCAGAACTTGAAACAGCAGAAAGCGAACTCGAGACCCTTGATGCACATTTAGAGTCTTTAAGGGAGCAGCTAGATGCCGAAACCGAGCAACTAAATCAGACATCGGCAGATTTTAATCAGAAAAATCTTATTTTCCATCAACATACCAACAAGCTCGATAGCTTAGAAAAAGAAATTGACTATAAGGAAAATGCCTTTGATAGGGGCAAGGCAAAAATCGAAAACCACCGCCAAGACCTCATGCATACCAATGAGGAAATACAGCAACTAGAAGCCCATGCCAACGACAATGACCAACAGTTGATCGATCTCTATGAAGAGAAAACCTCTATTGAGGAAGGGGTAAATGAGGCCGAGAAAGACTATTATAATACTAGAGGCAATATTTCAGAACTAGAGAAAACCATTAGAGAACTGCACAGGAAAAAAGAACAGGTTGATGGAATGTCAACGGAATTGAAAGATCAGGCCAATGAAATCAATATGAAAACTGCTTCTGTACAAGAGCGCGTTTCTGTAGAATTTGCTGTTGCGGTCGAGGATTTGTTCAAGGACCCTGAAGAGAAAGAAGTAGAAGAGTTTAGTATAGATGCTTTGCGCGAAGAAGTGGATGGTATTAAGCAAAAAATGGAAAAAATAGGCCCCATAAACCATATGGCTATTGAGGCCTATAACGAGATCAAAGAGCGCAATGATTTTATTACCGAACAAAGGGGCGACCTTTTAGAGGCCATAGACTCTCTAAATACTACCATAACTGAAATTGATACGGTCGCTAGGGAGAACTTCATTCAAGCATTTACGCATATAAGAACAAACTTTCAAGAGGTATTTCGATCTTTGTTTACCGACCAAGATAGTTGCGATTTGGTTTTGGAGGATGAAAATGAGCCACTTACCTCCAAAATAGAAATTATTGCACAGCCAAAAGGTAAAAAACCTTTGACCATTAATCAGCTTTCAGGTGGGGAAAAGACCTTAACTGCTACAGCCTTACTTTTTGCAATATATCTACTCAAGCCAGCACCTTTTTGTATTTTTGATGAAGTTGACGCACCACTTGATGACGCCAACATCGATAAGTTCAATAAAATTATAAAGAAGTTTTCTGCCAATTCTCAATTTATCATAGTTACCCATAACAAAAGAACCATGTCTACAACAGATGTGATCTATGGAATCACTATGGTGGAACAAGGCGTTTCTTCAGTAGTACCTGTTGATTTACGCGAACTGACCTAGCTGCATAATTACTCACTAAAAAGTCTGTGCAGTTTTAACAAAGATTGGCGTTATTTAATTGACAATTAACAATATTTTGTAGGGTAAAAATTCTCAGCATTGTCCAAGCAAATAGTTATCATACCCACATATAATGAGATTGAAAATATAGAGGGAATCATCTCAGAAATCCTGAGCCTTTATATTGATATTCATATTTTGATAGTGGATGATGGTTCTCCCGACGGTACCGCACATAAAGTAAAAGAAATGCAGAAGCAGTTCGATGGACTTATTCATTTGATCGAAAGAAGCAAAAAATCTGGCCTAGGAACGGCATACATTACAGGTTTTAAATACGCCTTGGCCAATGGTTACGATTATATATTTGAGATGGATGCCGATTTTTCTCACAACCCAAGAGATTTGGTGAGATTGTTTGAAGCATGTACCAATGAAGGTAATGATCTTTCTATAGGTTCTAGATATATTACAGGGGTAAATGTTGTCAATTGGCCAATGAATAGGGTCATTATGTCATACTTTGCCAGTATGTATGTAAAATTCATTACCGGTATGCCTATTTCAGATGCTACTGCAGGCTTTAAATGTTACACCAGGCAAGTGCTTGAAAAAATCAATCTAGATTCGATCAGATTTGTAGGTTATGCCTTTCAAATAGAAATGAAATTTAAGGCATGGCGGTATAACTTTAAAATCAAGGAAGTTCCCATCATCTTTACAGACCGCACAAAAGGCACTTCAAAAATGTCTACAAAAATATTTGCTGAGGCTTTTTTTGGAGTGATAAAACTCAAGGTTATGAGCCTATTTCAGTCATATGAAAACTGATTGGATTCTTTTATTTAGTCGTAATTAAGAACACAAAAATAAATATGGTTAATCTCGGCAGGTTAGCCCCTTTAGGGTTTTGATTAATGAGCTCAAAATAAGTACTTTATGACTGACCCTAGGGAGCGTTTTAGTTAATTTTAATTTGTACAGCTGCTTATTCAGGAAAAAATTTCAAAGTAAAGTAATTTAATGGTATATTGAACAAAAGAAGAGTAGTATTGAACTAAAAGCAGGCTCCTCAAAATTACACTCAAGCTACATCTTGTCTATAAGCATATCAATTAAGGCTATTTCATAAAAGGTTTACCACTCACAAAGCCATTTATCATAGAACAGTCTCTATGAGAAGAAGGTGTTTATCGATGAATTAAACTATACTTTTTCAATTATATGTCTAAGTCCCATCCTTCACTCGACAAAAATGTATTTAAGAATCTAAATTATGATTTACCATCTGGTTTAGTGGTTTTTTTAGTGGCTTTGCCTTTATGCTTGGGCATTGCTTTGGCCTCAGGTGCTCCTTTGTTTTCGGGCATTATATCGGGCATTATAGGCGGTATTGTTGTTGGTATAATCAGTCAGTCGCCGCTAGGGGTTAGCGGCCCTGCAGCAGGTTTGGCAGTCATCGTTTTCGATGCCATAGGCTTTTTAGGTTTCGAGACCTTTTTACTGGCGGTAATGATCGCAGGTCTACTGCAAGTTCTACTGGGTTTTTTAAGAGCCGGTATTATCGGGTATTATTTTCCCTCCTCAGTGATCAAAGGCATGTTGGCAGGTATAGGTATTATCCTGATTTTAAAGCAAATCCCTCATGCACTTGGCTATGATAGAGACCCTGAAGGCGATTGGGGCTTCTTGCAAGCCGATGGGCACAATACGCTTTCTGAGATTTATTACTCTATAGTTTACAATAGTCCGGGAGCCATTGTAATTTCTGTGCTTTCTCTGTTTGTGCTTATTTTGTGGGATTCTTCCTACATGAAGGATAAAAAGCTTAAGCAGTTTATACCAGGGCCTTTATTAGTGGTCTTACTAGGTATTGTGCTCAATCAATTCTTTAAGGGTTTTGTACCTGTATTGGCACTAGGCAATGAAATCGTGGACAATGTAAAAAACTTTCACTTGGTAGATATCCCAATACCTGAAGATTTTACTGGTTTTTTAGGGTTGTTTTCATTGCCGGATTTCTCTCAAATCACCAATTCTAATGTTTACATAACTGCTATTACAATAGCCTTGGTCGCTTCTATAGAAACCCTTTTATGTGTAGAAGCTACAGACAAATTGGATCCATACAAGCGTGTAACGCCCACCAATTTGGAGTTAAAAGCCCAAGGTGTAGGAAATTTCTTTTCTGGTCTGATAGGCGGTTTACCCATTACTCAGGTAATTGTAAGAAGTTCTGCCAATATTAGTTCGGGTGGCAAAACAAAAGTAGCTACTGTTTTTCATGGTATTCTACTTTTGGTGTGTGTAATCTCAATACCCAACCTACTCAATATGATTCCTTTGGCCTCATTGGCCGCTATTTTATTAATGGTTGGCTATAAATTGGCGAGAGTTTCATTGTTTAAAGGAATGTACAAACTAGGCAATATGCAATTTGTACCTTTTGTGGTTACCATTTTAGGTATTGTCTTTACCGACTTGCTAAAAGGTATTTCTATAGGTATGGTAGTAGCCATTTTCTACATTTTAAGAAACAACTTTAAAACGCCGTATTTTTTCCACAAAGAGGATCATCATGCAGGAGATGTTATCAAGATTACACTTGCAGAGGAAGTCTCATTCTTAAATAAGGGCAGTATTTTAAAATTGTTAGAAGAATTACCCGAAAACTCTAGGGTAATTATTGATGGTACACGCTCAACACTCATTGATCATGATGTAATTGAAATCATTGAAAACTACATTGCCCATGCTTCGCTCAACAACATAGTAGTAGAAGTGAAAGGTATACCATCTTTAGAAAGAAAGATTGCCTGACTTTTAAATCATCATAATTACTGAAACAGCCAGGAAATCATATTTACTGGCTGTTTTTTTTCCATTTGATGTTACAACCTATACTAGGTATTTGCTCAAAAGAAACTGCTTTCCCTTCAATAATTTCATTGAGTGCCTTTCTTAAATCTCTGCCAGTAACTGCTTTGTCGTTACCTGGTCGGGCATCATCAAACTGTCCTCTATAAGCACATTTTAAATCTCTATCGAATATGTAGAAATCAGGTGTGCAAGCAGCTTGGTAAGCTTTGGCAACTTCCTGGGTTTCATCAAAAAGGTAAGGAAATGGCATTTTAATGCTTTCGCCCAACTCCTTCATTTTATCTGGCGCATCATCAGGATAATTTTCTATATCATTAGAACTGATTGCTACAAAATTTACTTCTTTAGCTATGTATTCATTGGCTACACTCACGATTTCATCTAAAAGCATTTTTACATAAGGACAATGATTGCAGATGAACATGACTACTGTGGCCTTTTTCTCAGGTAAGTCAGAAAGGCCAAGGGTTTTGTCAGTAAGGGTGTCTGTAAGTTTAAAATCAGGGGCTAAAGTCCCCAAAGGTATCATATTAGAAGGTGTTGCAGCCATAAAATTTTAATTGTTTTTAAGAATATATCAATGGAAAAAATATTCTGCAAATTTAAATCGATTTGTATAGTTCTTCTCGTAGTGGCTTTTGGTTTTTGGAGCTGTAAACAAACAAAGTTAGATTTCGATTACCAGTCTGAGGTGCCATCCCATCATTTACTAGATTCTCTTCTAACCTTGTATATAGATGAAAAAGGCTGGGTAGATTATCCTGGAGTTAAGCAAGACTCTATGCTTCTAAATGAGTACCTAGAAAGCTTGAAAGCCAATCCGCCTGATACCAATACTTGGAGTAGAGAAGAACAAATGGCTTATTGGATCAATGCGTACAATGCCTTTACTATACAGTTGATTACTGATAATTATCCTTTAAAAAGTATAAAAGATTTGAATCCTTCTATTTCAATACCCTTTGTCAATTCTATTTGGGATGTACAATTTATAGATATAGGAAATACGAGTCTTAGTTTAAACAATATAGAGCACGATATTTTGAGAGGGCATTTTAAAGAATCCAGGATCCATTTCGTAATCAATTGTGCCTCAATATCTTGCCCTAGGTTACTTAATAAAGCCTATGTTCCAGAAACTTTGGATTCTTTAATGGATAAACAGGCCGATGAGTTTATTAATGATGAAAGCAAGAACTTAATCACCGAAAATCGAGTTCAAGTGTCTAAGATATTCTTATGGTTTGGAAAAGACTTTAAGAGAGATGGCACACTCATTGACTACCTTAACCGTTATGCAGATGTAAATATTAAAAATTCTGCCCAAGTAGATTACATGGCATACAATTGGTTATTAAATAGTCAGTAAGGTTACCATTTTTCGATATATGCATTAAATATGCAGTTCAAGGGTATGATTTTTGATATAAATCTTTAAAGTATTTTTATGAGCTAAACATCTACATTTTTTACATTCTTATAATATTTTATTCAAATTATGCACAAACTATCAATTGTATTAATACTTGGTTTACTAAGTTTTCAAACAGGTTTTGCGCAGTTAGCAAAGAATGATGTAGCTGATAAAGAACTTTACAACAAGCAATCCTTAAACCCAGTACGTAAGGATGACATCATGTTTAAAAAGAGCTTGTGGTACAGGTATGATTTACGTACTAAAATAAATGCGCCGCTATTTGCTCAAAACAATGAGATTTCTAAACTTTTAGTGGATGCTGTTAAACAAGGAATTGTTACACCTTATAAAAATGATTCTTTAAATACAGTAATGTCTAAAAAAGAATTTTTAGAAAATTTAAAAATTCCCTTGAGCGGCAAAAACGATGAAGACGACTTGGGTTTTGATAATGTTGATCCTTGGACCAACGAACCAGAAAAAGAGGTAGAACTAGGTCCTGAAGAATATCTTCCAAGACAACTTTACATTCTAGAGATGAAAGAAGATTTACTTTTTGATAAAAGAGAATCTAGAATGAAGCACGATATACTTGCTTTTACATTGATTATTCCTGCCGAGCAAACTCCAACAGGTATTGATAAAACAGTAGCTTCTTTCTCGTATAAAGAGTTGGCAAGCAAATTATTTAAGAACAATCCTAATGCTATTTGGTACAATCCACAAAATGCTGGTGCACACCTCAACATAGCTGATGCATTTACATTAAGATTACCTGATGGCATGTTGGTAAAATATGAAAACCCCAAGGACAACAGAATCATGGATGTTTACGGTGAAAGTAAGCGCTCGTTTATAGAAGCACAAAATGCAGTAATGCAGTTAATGGAATACGAAGCATTGCTTTGGGAATATTAATTGTAAATTAGATATAACATGAAGCTCAAGTGACAAACTTGGGCTTTTTTTATGTCTGAATGTTTCCTACATTAAAGGCTGCTTCAATTTTAGCATGATTGGCCATTTCTATTCCTGCTGAAATCACTTTTCTGGTTTCTAAAGGATTGATGATGGCATCTACCCACAATCTTGAAGCAGCATAGTACGGTGAAAGCTGCTCATCATATCTTGCCTTTATTTCATCCAGCATTTCTTTTTGTTCTTCATCACTCAACTCTTTACCTTTAGCTTTTAGCGCAGTAACCTTGATTTGTAACAAAGTATTGGCGGCAGACGCCCCACTCATAACCGCCATTTGTGCAGTTGGCCAAGCCACGATAAGTCTAGGGTCATAGGCTTTTCCGCACATGGCATAATTGCCAGCTCCGTAAGAGTTTCCGGTAACTATGGTAAATTTTGGTACCACTGAATTAGACATGGCATTCACCATTTTAGCACCGTCTTTTATAATGCCACCGTGTTCTGCTCTGCTGCCTACCATAAACCCAGAAACATCTTGCAAAAAGACTAAAGGGATTTTTTTCTGGTTACAGTTCATAATGAACCTTGCTGCCTTATCAGCAGAGTCGGAGTAGATGACCCCGCCCATTTGCATTTCGCCTTTTTTAGATTTGATGATTTTTCTCTGATTGGCAACAATACCTATTGCCCAGCCATCTATTCTTGCATAACCACAAATCAAAGATTGGCCATAGCCTTCTTTGTAGGCATCAAAAGAGTTGGCATCCACCAAACTGTCTATAATTTGTATGGTGTCATAAGGCTTGGCCCGATCAATTGGGAAATGCCTAAATATTTCTTCGGTAGGAGTTTTAGGCGATTTTGATTCTGTTCTATTAAAGCCTGCTTTTTCATTATCACCCACTTTGTCCATCAATCTTTTGATTTGTTCTAGGCATGCTTCATCGTTCTCACATTTATAATCGACTACGCCAGAGATTTCAGTATGGGTAGTAGCGCCTCCAAGCGTTTCATTGTCTATACTTTCCCCAATGGCAGACTTAACCAAATAAGAGCCTGCTAAAAACACAGAGCCCGTACCCTCTACTATCAAAGATTCATCAGACATAATAGGTAAATAAGCACCACCTGCTACACAACTGCCCATAATAGCAGCAATCTGTAAGATGCCTTTGGAAGACATCACCGCATTATTTCTAAAAATACGTCCAAAATGTTCTTTATCGGGAAAGATTTCATCTTGCATGGGTAGGAAAACACCAGCGCTATCTACCAAATAAATAATGGGCAAGTTGTTTTCAATAGCGATTTCTTGCGCTCTTAAATTCTTTTTGGCGGTTATCGGAAACCAGGCTCCTGCTTTTACGGTAGCATCGTTGGCAACAACAATGCATTGCCTGCCGCTCACTTTAGTAATGCCTACCACCACACCGCCTGATGGGCAACCACCGTATTCCTTGTACATCCCTTCGCCGGCAAAAGCACCTATTTCCAAAAAATCTGCCTCATCATCTTTTAAAAAATTGATGCGTTCTCTCGCAGTGAGCTTTCCTTTTTCGTATTGTTTGGCAATTTTCTTTTCCCCACCACCTAATTTTACTTGTTCTAGCTTGTGGCTGAGTTTATAACAAAGTTGTTTAAAGGCGTCTTCATTTTTGTTCAGCGCTATATTTTCCTTCATTTCGTATTTGGTTAAGGCCGTTTGTGTATTTGTTAAATCTGTTTTTGGTTATTTTCCGTAATAAGGTATATTAATCTAGGTTTCTGATAGCTGTAAAAGTTAAAAATAAATGGAAAATTTGTTGTTTGAGCGAAGCGAGCGACGGTCGCACCGTTTCAAATTTTCCTAGATTTTTTGCGTACTTTTTCATCAATGGAAAAAGTATGTGCCTCGCAAAAGTTAGGATTGTCTTTTTCAGTAGCAAAGGTAATCTAATTATATAATCCTTTTCGTAATTTAAGTATTGAATATGACTTCAAAAATAATAGCCATGGAAACTATATTAGAAGAAGCTAATGTAAAAATAGAGCGCTCGCTGCAAGATCATTTCCTCACCATTAAATTGGTGGATGACATAGGGTTCTCTGCTTATAGATTTGCTTATGAGCACCTATTAGAGCATGCAACAAGAGCGGGCATCCATAAAATTCTGATTGATCACACTGCATTAGGGAAAACCAGTCTTAGAACTAAGAGTTGGTTTGCGGCTGTTTTTATACCTCAGCTATTTGCCAAGTTGGGCTTTAATTTACAAATAGCTATCATGGTAAAACCTACCAAGTACGTAGATTCCAAAACCAAACTTTTTATCAGTCAATTTAAAAATATCAGTAAATCGGTAAAAATTGCACCTTTTGAACATTTGGAAGAAGCCTATCAATGGTTTGAGTCATTAAAGCTTACCGAGAGAAAGGATGACGAAGAATTGCCATCATAAGTTTACCGATTTCGCAAGAAAGATTTTCTAAGAGCTGCTCCCCATTTTGCATGGCATCTTCTAAAGTCATAGGGCCATCGGGTAACCCAAACATTGCATCGAATGCTTTGAATTTTTCAGTATTTGTTGAAGGAATGCTGCCGCCTATACCGATGACTATTTTTTCAGTTTCTTTTGCTTTAATCGCAATGCCGTATGGCCCTTTGCCTTCTAAAGTTTGCATATCCAATTTACCCTCAGCGGTAATGACCACATCGCAATCTTGTATTTTTTTTAATAGAGATAGTTCTTCCATCACCAAGTCGGTGCCGTTTACCAATTGCGCATCTAGTAAGCCGAATAAGCCTGCTGCAATGCCTCCTGCTGCGCCTCCGTGTTTTAGATTTCCTATTTTTTTACCATTGCTTTTCTCAATGATTTGGGCAAGCTGTTGCAGATTTTCTTCTATGGTTTTTACCTCCTCTGCCGAAGCACCTTTTTGAGGGGCAAAAACCGCAGCAGCCCCATGCTCACCCAACAGCGGATTTTCTACATCGCAAGCTATTTTAATGGAAATCCCCTCCAAAAAATCAATTGCTTCAGATACATCAATATTTACTATTTTTTTTAATGTGCCGCCGGCAGGCACAAAACTTTCTTCTTGTTGATTGATAAATCTTACGCCCAATGCTGCGGCAATGCCTACGCCACCATCATTGGTAGCGCTACCACCAATTCCTAAAACTATATTTTTATATCCGCTTTCAATGGCATCTTTGATGAGCAAGCCGGTGCCGTAAGAGCTTGCCTTTAATGGTTCTAATTTTTTATGTTCGATAAGGGCCAACCCTGACGCTTTTGCCATTTCTATAATAGCGGTTTTATTTTTTTCAACCACGCCATAAGCAGCCTCAATTTTTTCACCCAATGCATTTTCAGTAGCCACTTTTTTCATTTTGCCCTGCAAAGCAAAAGTCATTATGTCAGCAAAGTGATCGCCACCATCTGCAATGGGCGTTTTAATGATCTCAAAGTTTTCACTGGCGCGTATCAATCCTTTCTCAATAGCATCGGCAGCAACCAAGGCATTCATACTTCCTTTAAAAGAATTGGGGGCAATGAGGACTTTTATTTTTTGGGGCATGGGTAGTTATTAGAGTTTAGATTTTGGCAATTGGATCCTAGTTATTGAAGTTTTGTAGGTTGTCATCAAATCTAACATTTTTGATGAAAAAGAACTGCTTTTGACAATTATACAACTTCACTACTAAACATCTCACACCAACAAACTTTCTCTTCCCAAAATTCTGTGTAATTTTGATTTATGAATTGTCTATCTGTAGAAAACTTGACAAAATCCTTTGGAGAAAAGGTACTCTTTGAAAACTTGAATTTTGGTATTGAAAAAGGGCAAAAAGTGGCTTTGGTAGCCGCTAACGGTACTGGAAAAACCACTTTGCTTAATATTTTAACGGGTAGAGATACACCTGATAGCGGAGTATTGGCCTACAATAAAGAAATCACCTATGATATTTTGGCACAAGAGCCTGATTTTAAAGCCGATGACACGATAGAAGATTTTATCTTTAGAGGGGATGACCCCATGCTAAGTGCAGTTAAAAATTATGAAGCGGCTTTGGCATCTTATGAAAACGACCCTTCTGATGGACAACTAGAAAAACTAAATACAGCTACCGATCAAATGGAACGCTTTAAAGCTTGGGATTACGAGGTGAAAATCAAAGAGGTAATTTCTAAGTTGAAAGTACCTAAGTTAACCCAACCTGTGCGCGAACTCTCTGGTGGGCAAAAGAAAAGGGTTGCACTTAGTAGGGTTTTAATTGCCCAACCTAACTTTTTAATATTGGATGAGCCTACCAACCATTTGGACTTGGATATGATTGAATGGTTGGAGCAATACCTCATCAAACAAAACCTTACTTTATTATTGGTTACGCACGACCGCTATTTTTTAGACAGGATTTGCGATGAAATTTTTGAGATTGAAAACCAGCAAATGTTTAGGCATAAGGGCAATTATTCTTCTTACCTAGAAGCCAAAGCAGAGCGCGAGGAGCAATTGCAGCGCGAAACCGATAAAGCTAAAAACCTGATGCGCAAGGAGCTAGATTGGATCAGGCGCATGCCAAAGGCTCGTGGAACCAAAGCCAAATATCGGGTTGATGCTTTTGAAGGATTAAAAGAGAAGGCAAGTGTCAATAATGAAAAGAAATCGGTGGATATGGCTACCAACATGAGCCGATTGGGCAAAAAAGTGATGGAGATTGAACATGTACACAAAAGCTATGGCGACTTAAAAATTGTAGCTGATTTTAACTATGTATTTAAAAGAAGGGAGCGCATTGGTGTTGTTGGCCCTAATGGCGTAGGTAAGAGTACTTTTCTAAATATGCTCACTGGAAAAGAAAAGCCCGACACTGGTAGCATTGTACAAGGCGAAACGCTGGTTTTTGGCTATTATACCCAATCAGGAATCCAACTGGAAGATAATAAAAAGGTAATTGAAGTAATTAGTGATATTGCCGAAGTAATTGAGCAGCCTGATGGTTCTAAGATTACCGCATCGCAAATGTTACAGAAGTTTTTGTTTCCGCCCAAGCAACAGCATGATTATGTAGCAAAATTGAGCGGTGGCGAAAAACGCAGACTTTATTTATTGACTGTGCTCATGAAAAATCCAAACTTCTTGATCCTTGATGAGCCAACCAACGATTTGGATTTGCTCACACTCAATGTATTAGAGGATTTTCTGCTCAATTTTCCTGGTTGCTTGATCATTGTATCGCATGATCGCTATTTTATGGACAAGCTTACAGACCATTTATTCATTTTTGAAGGCGAAGGCAAAATCTCTGATTTTAATGGAAAGTATCTTGAATATAGAGATTACATAGAAGCAAAGGAGCGGCAAGAGAAACAGGCACAAAAAGTTGAAAAAGAAGAGGCAAAAGCACAAAATCAAAAATCACAAACCCAAACCCAAACCCCTAATAAATCAAAGCTTTCATATAAAGAGCAAAAGGAGTTTGAGGCATTAGAAATTGAAATAGAAAACCTAGAAACCCAAAAAGCAGATTTAGAAGCAAAGCTCAGTTCAGGCAGCATTACTGACCATGAAGAACTGCAAAAGCTTTCAGAACAAATTAGCGAATTGATGGAGGTGATTGATGAAAGAACCTTGCGGTGGATGGAGTTGTCGGAGAGGGGGTGAAGTGATTGAGTCAATAATTTGTTAAATTTATTTAGAATATAAAAGCAATATACTAACTAAAATAAGTTTATAACTAAAAATTTGTTAATTCATGCGATGCAGTAAATTCAAATGCCAATTCTAATAATTATTCTACTTGGGTTAAGTCTCTTATTAGTTTCTATATCCTTTGCATACTATAGAATTGTCAGAGAACCAAAAGCGATTGGATTATCTTTCGTTCTTTCTAGTCTAATAGCGATAGCTGGATTAATAGGAAGACTAGGGTTATTATATAAAGTTGAAATGTTTCTTTACACTTTTATGTTTGGTCCTATTTTATTTTTTACTATTTACCAATTGTTGAGATATTTCTACAAAAAGAGTATAGGAAAAGAGCCCGTAACTTCATACGCAACCGATTTTGATATTTATGATGGAAGGCGCGTTACTTCTGGAGATTATATGTTCACATTTCTCTTATTGATATTGACTTTTGTAGGATTATTCGGTTTAAATTACTTTCTTGGTATGATTTAATATCCCTTTCAGAGATATTCTATTTCAAACAAATCATCAAATATATTCAATCTGAAAAGCCAATTATTCCACCCGCTGTCCAGCATATCCCATCATAAACAAACTATCATAGATTTTTAATCCAAAAGTAGTAAATTGATTATTCCTCCAAAAAGATTGATTTTATAAGAAACATGCAATCATGATTGACTGGAAAAATCATATACATTCAGATAGTAAAATATTACTCGTTACAACTACTACAAAAGGTACTCGAATATCTGTAGAGCTTTATTCAACTGGTTGTACAAGTGCACAAATCTTAGGGAGTTACTCCCCCATTCGTCAGAGTAGCTAGCTATGAATTTTTTGGCAAATAAAAACTTCCAAAACTTAATAAAGAAGCTGTACAGAGTTTCTACACCCTGAACAGCATCGTTTTATCAAAATCACTTAAACTGCTCAGCCACCACCAAGTCCTTGGTACCGTGGCTCCAGTCGTAAAAGCCAGCGCCAGATTTCACGCCTTTTCTACCGGCGGTAACCATGTTTTGTAAGAGTGGGCAAGGGGCGTATTTGTCTTCGCCCAAACCGTTGTGCAGCACTTTCATAATAGAAAGGCAAACATCCAAACCTATAAAATCGGCAAGTTGCAAAGGCCCCATAGGGTGTGCCATGCCCAATTTCATAATGGTATCTATCTCTTGTACGCCAGCTACGCCATGGTAAAGCGTATAAATGGCCTCATTGATCATAGGCATTAAAATGCGGTTGGCCACAAAACCTGGATAATCATTGGCTGCTACGGGTACTTTTCCAATCGACTCTGAAATCTCAATGATTTTTTTGGTGGTTGCTTTAGAAGTAAGATAGCCATTAATGACTTCCACCAGTTTCATCACAGGTACGGGGTTCATAAAATGCATGCCTATTACCTGCTCAGGTCTTTTAGTAACCGAGGCAATTTTGGTAATGGAAATGGATGAAGTATTAGAAGCCAAAATCGCAGATTGAGGCGCTGCTTCATCCATTTCTTCAAATATCTTAAGTTTAACTGCTTCATTTTCAGTTGCCGCCTCTACTACTAATTCGGCTAGTTTTACACCCTCGGCTATAGATGTAAGCGTAGTGATGTTGGCCAAGGCCGCCTCTTTTTGCGCTTGCGTAATCTTTTCTTTCTTGAGTTGCCTATCTAGGTTTTTGGTAATGTTGGCCACCCCTTTTTTTAAGGCTTCTTCAGAGACATCTATTAAATTTACTTTATTTCCATATTGAGCAAAAACATGGGCAATGCCGTTTCCCATAGTGCCTGCTCCAATTACAGCAATGTTCATTAAATTATGTGTTTTTGGTGAATGATGCACAAATATACAAAGCTTATACTGAAGTGATTAAAGTTTGGACTTAGTACATTTGTCCATTGATTAAATAGGTCGATAATAGCAACTTAATTTCTGATTAAACAAATGAAGAACTTAATTTTTGTGTTTTTGGGGGGAGGGCTAGGCAGTTGCTGCCGGTATGCCTTGGCCTTGTTGCTAAATCAAGCCGAAAGCCCTTTTCCTCTAGGTACTTTTACAGCCAATGCACTAAGCTGTGTTTTTTTAGGTTTTGCCACTGTTTTTGTGTTGAGTAATCTAAACTTTTCCGATGAGGTAAGGCTGATAATTATGGTAGGTTTTTGCGGTGGGTTCAGCACATTTTCTACTTTTGATAACGAACTATTGGGGCTAATAAAAAACGGAAAAATATACCATGCCCTTATCTATGGTGGCACAAGTATTTTAGTTGGTTTATTGGCCTTACTATTAGGCATAAAGCTTGGCCAAAAATTTTTGTTGAGCTAAATTTGATTCATTTTTAAACAAACTATTCCTCTTTAAACCACTGCATTGCCTTTTTTTGGCTGATAAAATATTCTACTTCCATGCCAGGTACTTCAATTTCTTCCGCTACTTGCTCAAAGGATAGTTGAGCAACAAAATACTCGCTCATGACAATGGCCATTTTTTTTACTCCTAGTTTTTCATATAGTGGATACACCTGTTGGTTTACCCACCTCTGTGTATCTACAGGTATAGCATATTGGGCGTCTGCTGCATTGATCAATATGTAGGTAGGCTTTAACTTCTCAACCGCTTCGTAATACTTTAAGAACAAGCGCTGGTAGTCACTATCGCGCATGTCATTAATAGTCTGCCAAATAGATATAAGACAGTTACTTTCTTTGTCAAAATCCAGCTTCAGAAACTTATTACTAATAATGGTTTCCATAATTACCAATTTTTAAAAGTGGATAAGAGCGTAAATAGCTTACGTTCTGCTAAATTTTATTTGTCATGCAATGGTGTTTCCCTTTTCAATACTACATTAATTGAAGCCGCATCGTTCGGCTTAGGCCATCATTGCTTGGTTTAATTGTAACTAAAAGCCTGAGAGTTTTGCTTTCAGGTTTTTTTGTTTAAAATTTACCGGCTCATATCAATTATTGAAACTATGAAAGTATTAAAAATTATCCTTTATGGACTCCTATTTCCAACTATTTTTTTTCTATCTTCTTGTGAGCAATCCGACCCCTGCGATATACTCATAATAAATGGGAATATTTACACTGTTGATGAAAATAACGCCAAAGCAGAAGCCATAGGCGTAAAAGATGGCAAAATTACTTTTGTAGGTACTTCTGCAGAAGCTCAAAAACACCAAGGCCCCGAAACTCAAGTCTTAGATTTAGAAGGTAAAACCATGACACCTGGTTTAATTGAGTCTCATGCTCACTTTTTAGGTATTGGCTATAAGATCATGAACTTAGACTTGAGCAACACCAAAAGCTATGATGAAATAGTGGCTATGGTGGAGGAAGCCACTAAAACCGCACAGCCCGGAGAGTGGATTTTAGGAAGGGGTTGGCATCAGAGTAAATGGAATGGGCAACCTGAAAAATTAGTCAAAGGCTTTCAGACCCATGATAAATTGAGCGAAGTTTCTCCTGACAACCCAGTTTGGCTAAGGCACGCTAGTGGGCATGCTGCTTTTGCCAATGCCAAAGCTATGGAGATTGCAGGCGTAACCAATATAGATCCAGAAGGGATGGATGTGCAAGAAGTAGAAGGCGGAGAAATCATTAGGGATGAATTGGGGAACCCTACAGGAATCTTTAATGAAACGGCCATGGGCATAGTGGGTAAGCATGTGCCCCAGCAAGACATTGAATCGCACAGTAAGGCTATGGAGTTGGCCTTTGAAGAATGCTTGAGAAATGGCTTGACTAGTTTTCATGATGCAGGCTCCGACAGTTTAGCCGTGGCTGCTTTTATGAAATTTGTAGAAGAAGACAGGATGAAGATGCGCTTGTATGTAATGCTCAGTAGTAGAGATACTTCTTTATTAAATAATTGGTATGCTAAAGGCCCTGGCATTGGCTTGGGCGATAATTTTCTAACCATTCGTTCAATTAAGCTTTATGGCGATGGCGCCTTGGGATCAAGAGGTGCTTGGCTTTTAGAAGAATATACAGATAGGCCCGGCCACTACGGGCATGAAACCACGCCCATGTCTTATGTAGAAAAAGTATCTAATGAGGCTTTAGAGCATGGGTTTCAAGTGTGTACACACGCTATTGGTGACCGTACCAATAGAGAAGTATTGGATATTTACGAAGAAGCTTTTGAAGCGCATCCAAAAGAAGCAGAAGATGCCCGCTTTAGAATAGAACATGCACAACACATCAGTGCTCAGGATATCCCTAGGTTTGGGGCATTGGGCGTAATTCCCGCTGTACAAGCCATTCATATGAGTTCTGATCGGCCTTGGGCAATTGATCGCTTGGGCAAAGAGCGTATTGAGGAAGGTGCCTATGTTTGGCAAAAGCTACTTCAGACAGGTGCAACAGTGATCAACGGTACCGATGCACCCGTAGAACCTGTAAGTGCCATCGCTTCTTTTTATGCTTCTGTAAGCAGAAAAACACTAGAAGGCAAACCTGAAGGCGGCTATGAGCCTAGCCAGAAAATGACCAGAGAACAAGCGCTTAAGTCTTATACCTTAGATGCGGCCTATGGTGCTTTTGAAGAAGATATTAAAGGTTCTATAGAGGTAGGCAAGCTGGCTGATTTTACCGTGTTTTCACAAGATAT
>Ga0207419_1001166_pt1 | contig 20666 bp, 15 predicted proteins | sample ElkSloMetagenome_4_FD_184723 | JGI IMG/M metagenome (GOLD analysis project Ga0207419, IMG submission 184723) | Hot spring microbial communities from Elkhorn Slough, Monterey Bay, USA - MD2A (version 2) | ecosystem: Environmental > Aquatic > Marine > Intertidal zone > Estuary: Microbial mat ...
TTTAGCAAAAACGATTTTTTCCGCATCACTTTCCCCTCCTAAGAAACCGATATAAGATGCTAATACACCACCGGCTATTGTTGCCATGCCACCGGTCATTAAGCACATGAGCTCACTGCGGTTCATCTTATCTAAATAGGGTCGGATCAATAAGGGTGATTCCGTTTGGCCGAGGAAAACATTTCCGGCGGCTGCCAAACTTTCTGCACCTGATAATTTGAGTGTTCGCCTCATGATCCAAGCAAAAACATAAACTACTTTCTGCAATACATTGTAATAGTATAACAGGGCGGTTAAGGCTGAAAAGAAAACAATTGTAGGAAGGATTCTGAAGGCAAAATTTTCAACTGACTGGCCTACTTTTCCGGTTTCAAAACTTCTAAAAAGAAAGTCTGAACCGAAGTCAGAAAATGAAATAATCTTTACAAAACCCGCACTTACCCAACCAAACGCCGTGCTGAAAAAATCTACCTTAAGAATTAATAAGGCGAGAATTAATTGAAAAAGGAGACCTTTAATTACAAGGCTCCATGAGATTTGTTTGCGGCTTTCGCTAAAGACCCAGGCAATTCCTACAAGAAATACCACGCCGAGTAATCCTCTTAAAATGCCGATTATCGAAATACTAAGGTTTTCAGTTTGTGCGAATGCTGGAAGTGGAACCAGAAGTAAAACACCAAATAACAAAAATATCGTTTTACCTCTGCCCAAGTTTAATCACCCTTAAGTCTATTTATCTCATCTCTGAGCTTAGAAGCTCGCTCGTAATCTTCTTTTTTCAAGGCCTTTTCCAATTCGGCTTCAAGCTCTTTAACATTGTCTCCAGGAGCTGTAGGTTCATCTGAAGGTACGCTTTCTATGGAGACTTGCTCTTCCTTTTCTTCATCTTCAGGGTCTATTACAATCCCAGCAGAACTCATAATAAATTCGTGGGTGTAAATAGGCTTGTTGCAACGTAGGGCAATAGCTACTGCATCGCTAGATCTGGCATCAATTTCCAAAGATTTATCTCCCTGCTTACATATTAACTTAGCGAAGAAAATTCCTTCAACAAGATTGTAGATCAAAACTTCGTCCAACTCAATATTGAAACTTTCAAAGAAACTCTTAAAAAGATCGTGTGTAAGTGGGCGGCTGGGAGTCATGTTCTCTAAAGGAATAGCAATAGCCTGCGCTTCGGCACCGCCAATTATTATGGGAAGGCGCCTGTTTCCACTTTCTTCTTTGAGTATGAGCGCATAGGCTCCCGTTTGGGTTTGGCTATACGATAGACCTACAACTTTTAGAGCTATTTTTTCCATAAAAGGACAGGGCGGCTTAATGAAGCTGCAAAGGTAGCCTCGTTATCGAGGAATTCAAAAAAGCACCGCGGCTTTATTCCTAATGTACGAAAAACGAATTAATTATTTGCTTTAAATTTCTTCACGGCTTCGGTAAGCTTTGGAAGAACTTCAAATGCATCGCCGTTAATACCGTAGTCTGCTGCCTTAAAGAAAGGAGCTTCCGGATCGGTATTGATTACAACAATTGTTTTACTTCCGTTTACACCGGCCAGGTGCTGTATAGCCCCAGATATTCCTGCGGCAATGTATAAATTAGGTCTAATGGCAATACCGGTTTGACCAACGTGTTCGTGATGAGGTCTCCAACCGATATCTGCAACAGGTCTTGAGCAGGCGGTTGCAGCCCCCAATTCTTTCGCGAGATTTTCAACAATCTCCCAGTTTTCCGGACCCTTAAGGCCTCTTCCTGCAGATACAACTAATTCAGCTTCCGGTAGCGGAATTCCGTCGCCACCCGCAGTGATTTTATCTTTAATTGTTAATCGACCGGGTTTCAATTCCGGAGCAAAATCTTCAACAGATGCTGTTTTTTCTACTTGCTCAGGCTGAAGGCTGTTAGGTAAAAGTGAAATAACCTTTTTTTCAGTGTTGATGGTGTAAGTGGCAAAGGCTTTTCCAGAAAAAACAGCTTTTTTCACTTTGAACGCATCCCCTTCAATTTCAGGAACATCTACCGCTCCAGGAACAAGTCCGGCTTTCATTCTGGCAGAAAGCCTGGGTGCCACACTCTTTCCTACAACGTCAAAACCAAAGACTATGACATCACTGTTCTCTTGTTCAGCTGCTTTTTGAACCAAACCTGTCAACAACTCATCGTCTATTTCGCTGATGTTTCGATCTACTAGGACTTTATCGGCTCCAAAAGAACCAAGTTTAGAAAGAGCCCCTTCATCAACATCTCCGTATGTTACTACCGTTACCTCTGTTCCTAATTTAGAAGCAATTTGCTTACCGTAAAAAACAGTTTCGTGAGCTCCTTTATTTATTGAATTATTGTTGGATTCTGCAAATACTAATACTGACATTTTAAATAAGCTTTTCGTTAAATTACTTTGGCTTCGTTGTGAAGAAGATTAACGAGTTCATCCATGTTTTCAGGATCAATCATTTTCACTTCTCCTTTTTCAGGTGGAAGCTCATAGTGAGCTACCTCTGTAAGGTGGTCGCCATCTGATGGTTCTAATACTTCCAAAGGCTTTGTCCTTGCGGCCATGATACCTCTCATATTCGGAATGCGCTGTTCGGCCATTCCTTTGGCGCTGCTGATAACCATGGGTAGCTCACCTTCAACTACCTCTTCGCCACCTGGCGCATCTCTGTGAACTGTGGCTTTGCTACCATCCATTTCCAACTTACTGGCTACAGACACATAAGGTAGATCTAAGAGCTCGGCCACCATTGCACCGACTTGAGAACCATTATAATTGATGGTTTCCTTTCCCGCAAGAATAAGGTCAAAACCTTTATCTCTTGCAAAGTCGGCAATTTGTTTGGCTACAAAATAGGCATCACTCGCATCTGCGTTCACACGCACAGCTTTGTCAGCTCCTATTGCTAAAGCCTTTCTGATAATAGGGTCGAGGTCAGGCCCCCCTACAGAGATAGTTGTTACGGTGCCGCCGTTCGCTTCCTTTAATTCCAGGCCACGAACAAGTGCATACCACTCATCATAAGGGTTAACAATGAACTGAACCTTGTCTTCATTAAACTTGGTGTTGTTATCGGTAAAGCTGATTTTCGCCGTAGTATCCGGAGCTTTACTTATGCAAACTAATATATTCATAATCTTCCTTCAAATTGGACTGCGAAAATACCATTTCGCATTGAGATATCTAAGTGATTGTACAAATGTATGCATGCATAACAAATTGACCAATTATTTGGTTCATTGAAATAACTACGATGTGTGCAATAGAATATGTCGATGTTTGCATTAAGATAATTCCTAATTTTGGCGTCCATTAATAAATGTCATGAGAGAAATACAATTCAGAGAAGCTGTACAGGAAGCAATGAGCGAAGAAATGCGCAAAGACGAAAGCGTGTTCCTGATGGGTGAAGAAGTTGCCGAGTATAATGGTGCCTACAAAGCGAGTAAGGGTATGCTAGATGAGTTTGGCCCGAAGCGGGTTATTGATACGCCTATTTCGGAACTCGGATTTTCTGGTATTGGTGTAGGTGCGGCAATGAACGGTTTAAGACCTATTATTGAATTTATGACATGGAACTTTGCTATTCTGGCTGCAGATCAAATTATCAACTGCGCTGCCAAAATGCTTCAAATGAGCGGAGGCCAGTACGGAGCTCCGATTGTTTTCAGGGGTCCAAACGGTCCTGCTGGTCAGCTTGCGGCAACTCATTCGCAAAGTTTTGAGAGCATTTATGCCCACGTTCCAGGATTAAAAGTGGTTACTCCTTCTACGCCTTACGATGCCAAGGGGCTTCTCAAAGCGGCCATAAGAGATGACGATCCTGTTTTGGTTATGGAATCTGAAAAAATGTATGGTGACAAAGGCGAAGTACCTGAAGGAGAATTTATTCTTCCAATTGGAGTCGCTGATGTTAAGCGGAAGGGAAGTGATGTTACTATTGTTTCTTTCGGAAAGATTATGAAAGTAGCCCTTGCGGCAGCAGAAGAACTTGCTAAGGATGGCATTAATGCCGAAGTTATCGACTTGAGAACGATCAGACCAATGGACATTGATACCATTATTGAGAGTATTAAAAAGACAAATAGATTAGTGGTTGTTGAAGAATCACATCCAGTAGCATCAATTTCTGCTGAAATTTCTCATCGTGTCCAACGTCTGGCATTTGATTACCTCGACGCGCCCGTTCAGAGAGTGACCATGGCCGATACCCCTTTTGCTTTTGCCGTGTCTCTAATCGAAGAGTCTTTACCCAACGTAAAACGCGTTATTCAGGCTGTTAAGGAAGTAAGCTACGTAGAAAAATAAGCCTTACTTCCATATATATTCCGCTTCTCTTCAGCCAATTGTAGAATAATAGGCGAAAAAGTCTATTTTTGCCCCCCGAAATTGGAAAGTAATACTTTGTACTGATGGATAATATCATATTTGTAGCGCCACTTCTAGCAGTTGTTGGCCTTTTAGTTATGGCTTATAAAGCCAGATGGGTAAAGAGCCAGGATTCAGGAAGTGACAGAATGAAGGAAATTTCCAAATCCATTAAAGAAGGCGCTCTGGCATTTCTTGGAGCAGAATATCGCTTGCTTCTCATCTTTGTAATTATTGCCTCAGGTGCCCTTTTTGCTATTTCTCAATTTGTTGATACCACAAGCTGGATGATTATTCCTGCTTTCATTATTGGTGCAGTTTTTTCTGCATTGGCAGGAAATATAGGAATGCGCATTGCAACTGAAGCCAACGCAAGAACTGCTGAGGCTGCAAAAACCAGTCTTCCTCGAGCATTGAAGGTGTCCTTTGGCGGTGGAACGGTTATGGGCCTGGGGGTTGCTGGTTTAGCTGTTCTTGGCCTTAGCTTATTGCTTTGGTTTTTTATAGGACAGTTTATGTCAGATGATGGCTCAAAGTTCTATATGGAAATGACTGTTGTTCTCGAAACGCTGGCAGGCTTTTCGCTCGGTGCAGAATCTATTGCTTTATTTGCTCGTGTAGGTGGTGGAATTTACACCAAGGCTGCAGATGTTGGAGCTGACTTAGTTGGAAAGGTTGAGGCCGGAATTCCGGAAGATGACCCAAGAAACCCTGCAACCATTGCCGATAATGTGGGAGATAATGTAGGAGATGTTGCCGGTATGGGAGCAGATTTATTCGGATCATATGTTGCTACGGTTTTGGCGGCTATGGTATTGGGTAATTACATCATACAAGACATGTCCGCGGTGAATCAATTTACTGATGCATTCAACAACATGGGCCCAATCTTACTACCTTTGGTTATAGCTGGTGTTGGCGTGTTATCATCAGTGATTGGAACTTTTCTCGTTAGAATTAAAGATAATTCTGCCAGAGAAGCGCAGGTTCAAAAAGCTCTTGACCTGGGAAACTGGGTATCTATTCTTCTCACTTTAGTCGCTAGTTATTTCCTAATTGATTGGATGCTTCCGGATGTTTTAAACATGGCATTCTTTGGTGAAATGGATGCGTCAGGCAACCAAATACTCAGATCAATTCCGTCAATAAACGTATTTTACGCTGCTTGCATTGGCTTAGCCGTAGGTGCATTGATTTCCATTGTTACAGCGCATTATACCAGTTTGGGCAAGAAGCCTGTTTTAGATATCGTTCAAAACTCTTCAACTGGGGCTGCTACAAACATAATTGCTGGATTAGCAGTTGGAATGAAATCTACTTTTTTCTCTGTTATACTTTTTGCAGCAGCCATTTTTGGATCGTATGAATTAGCCGGGTTTTATGGAGTGGCTTTAGCTGCATCTGCAATGATGGCTACTACAGCTATGCAGCTAGCTATTGATGCATTTGGTCCTATCGCAGATAATGCTGGAGGAATTGCAGAAATGAGTGAGCTTGATGATAATGTGAGAGAGAGAACAGATATTCTGGATTCTGTTGGTAATACGACTGCAGCCGTTGGAAAAGGATTTGCAATTGCTTCGGCTGCTCTAACAGCTCTGGCCTTATTTGCCGCATACGTCACGTTTACCGGCATAGATGGAATAAATATTTTCAAGGCCGATGTTTTGGCCATGCTATTTGTTGGGGGAATGATTCCTGTAGTTTTTTCAGCACTAGCTATGCAATCTGTTGGACGGGCAGCTATGGAAATGGTTCAGGAAGTGCGCCGTCAATTTCGCGAAATTCCAGGCATCATGGAAGGAAAGGGAACACCAGAATATGCTAAATGCGTTGATATTTCTACTCGCGCAGCACTAAAAGAAATGCTTTTGCCTGGCCTTATTACCATTATCACCCCTATCTTGATTGGACTTTTCTTTGGAGCTGAACCACTCGGTGGTTACATGGCGGGTGTTTGTGTGTCTGGTGTTATGTGGGCTATTTTCCAAAACAACGCTGGTGGTGCATGGGATAATGCTAAAAAATCTTTTGAAGCTGGTGTTGAAATAGATGGTGAAATGACATACAAGGGCTCTGAAGCCCATAAAGCTGCTGTTACAGGCGATACTGTTGGAGATCCTTTCAAGGATACTTCAGGGCCTTCAATGAATATTCTTATCAAGCTTACTTGTCTGGTAGGATTGGTTATTGCCCCAATTTTGGGAGGGCATACTGAAAAATCTGATGCGGAAGCGAATGCTAAGGAAGATCAGAATGTGCTTGCGGACGTGAACGAGGAACTAATCTCTGGAGCGTTTGCCCTCAATTCTGACAATACCGAAATTACATGGGTGGCCAAGAAGGTTACCGGGCAGCATAACGGAAACGTAAATGCTGAAGGCAGGGTGAAAATAGAAGACAATCTGATTTTAGGAGCAGAGATAAGGGTAGATATGTCTACCATTTCTGTGTTGGATATTAAAGACTCAGAAAGCAACGCAGATTTGGTTAACCACTTAAAGAGTCCTGACTTTTTTGATGTGGAAAAGCATTCAACAGCTCAGCTTGCCATAGATCGCGCTTATGAAGTGGGTAATGATAAGTACGAGTTTCAAGGTACTTTGAAGATCAAGGGAATGTCAAATGAAATCACTGGAACCTATTCCGTCGGCAAGGGTAAAATTGCCGGAATGTTTGAGTTTGACAGATCGAAATTTGATATACGTTACCGCTCAGCTTCTTTCTTCGAAGATCTTGGAGACAAAATGATTTATGATGAAGTGATGATTGGATTTGAAGTGAAAATCTAATCAGTATATAAAACAAAAAAAAGCCTGCAGGATCTGCAGGCTTTTTTTTTAACCATTTTATTCATCAAACAAGCCGTGAATTTCTCCTTCTACGTTGCTTATGATCTTTCCTAAATCTTCAGTATTCTCGTGAAACTCATTGCTATCTATATCCACAATAAGTAATTTCCCTTTGTCATAAGTTGATATCCAGGCTTCGTAGCGTTCATTTAAACGCTTCAAATAATCAAGCCTGATGGCTTCTTCGTATTCCCTGCCGCGCTGCTGAATATTCCTTACCAGAGTTGGCACACTAGCCCGCAGGTAAATCAGAAGGTCTGGTGCCTGTATATATGAATCCATAGAGTTGAAAAGGGAAAAATAGTTTTCGAAATCTCTGGTGGTCATCAGCCCCATACTGTGCAGGTTGGGGGCAAAAATGTAGGCATCTTCATAAATCGTGCGATCTTGAATAACGCTTTTCTTTTTTTGACGAATTTCCAGTATCCGGTTAAAACGACTATTTAAAAAGTAAATCTGAAGATTGAACGACCACCTTTGCATATCATTGTAAAAATCCATCAAGTACGGATTTTCGTCAATGTCTTCAAAGTGGCACTCCCACTTGTAGTGTTTACCTAGTAATTCGGTTAGAGTTGTTTTTCCAGATCCGATATTTCCTGCTACTGCGATGTGCATATTTTCTATTCTGTCGGCCAAAAATACAAATATTGGCTATTCTATTACATGGAACTTAATACCCCTGATTTTGCAGCACTGCGAAGCCCGCTTCCGTTTGAACGGCAATTCGTTTTTTCTGAATTAAGGCATCTCTACATTCTATGGGAATGGGAATTACAGTTTCTTGAAAAAGCAAAGTATTGTATCTCACGATTTTGTCTACATCGAAATACACAATTTCATTTTCAAATACTTGAAATCTTCTGAGACCTTTCAAGGGTATTGTTTTGATATAGGTTCCAAAAATATCGAAGACTAGAATGCCCGTGCTGGGATTATTTAAATAAAGTTTATTTGCAAATTCTACCATATAGACCGGATCCAGCTCTATTCCCAGAACCTGTGCGAGATTACCGGTCGTAGTGGTTTGCTGAAAATTGTCATTGGCCCGGATCAATGAAAAAGTCATTGCATCGTAAAACCAGAAGTGGTTTTGGATGGAATTAATTGCCAGCGCACCGATAGCTACATTGAGTCGGGAGAGATCAATATTTCCCCTGTTATTGCTCAGGGTGTTATCGAGTATCGCGATGTTGTTTAAATCGGGATAGTTTAAAAGAGGCTTTAAGGGATACTCTACATCTACCTGGCCGATCTCGCCCAATCTTTTATCGCTATACCTAATCTGGAACTTTCCTTCATCATTGTATTTAGCTATTTCAGATTTATTGATAGTGTAAACATTAAAAAGATTGTCAAAGGCTAAGAAATCTAATTCTTTCTCTACCGAGTAAATTACCTTCCAATCAGACTCTGTTTGAGAATATGAACCGAAACCGGTGAGAAGTAAGAAAGCGGCTAATTGAATATGCTTCATACTCTCTCTAAAGCAATATTCTGGCCAATTTGATCAATATAGTCTCTGTGGTTCGCCAGTCTGGGTACTTTGTGTTGCCCGCCAAGCTTTCCTTTAGATTTGAGCCATGTATAAAAGGTTCCCTTGGGAAGAGATCTTACTTGTGGTCTTCTTAGAGTAAGGCTTCCCGTTCTCTTTGCTTCGTAATCGCTGTTTAAACGCTTCAGTTCACTATCCAGATTGTCCGTGAATTCTTCGATGTTTTCGGGTTCTTTTTCAAATTCTATTAGCCACTCATGCCCGCCCTGGTGCTCATTTGTCATGTATATCGGTCCGGCAGTGTAATCTGCCACCATACAATTGCACTTCATGCAAGCATTTGCAATAGCTTTTTCAGCATTGTCAATCATCAGCTCTTCTCCGAAGGCATTTATAAAAAGCTTGGTTCTTCCCGATACTTTGATCCTGAAGGGGTTCAGGCTGGTAAACGAGACAGTATCTCCCAGTCTGTATCTCCAAAGTCCAGCATTCGTGCTGATAACCAGTTCGTAGTTTTTACCGAGTTCAACATCTTCAAGGGAAATGGTTTCAGGCTGGTTTTCCTGTGCTTTTTCTGCTGGGATAAATTCAAAGAATATTCCGTAGTCTAACATCAGAAGCATTCCATCACCATTCGTCTGGTCCTGAATTCCGAAAAAGCCTTCACTGGCATTATAATTCTCGTAGTAGTTCACTTTTTGAGGGCCCATTAAGGCGTCAAACTGAGACCTGTACGGCTCAAAATTCACCCCTCCGTGCATGTAGAGCTCCAGGTTTGGCCAAATTTCCGAAATGTGCTTTGCTCCGCGCATATCTAGAATTCGCTTGAGAAGTACAAGGGTCCATGATGGAACCCCGGCCATGTTGGTTACATCTTCGTTTATAACACTTTTGGCCATCACTTCAATTTTCTCTTCCCATTTATCCATTAAGGCAATTTGCCTATCTGGAATTCGCTTAAACTCAACCCAAATGGGTAGATTGTTGATGAGTATGGCAGAGAGGTCACCATAGTATGAGTCTTTTCTCAGTTCATTAATTTGGCTACTTCCGCCCAGCACTAGTGATTTCCCTTTGTAGAGGTTATTTGCAGGGTGATTATGATTATAAACTGCAAGCAGGTCTTTTCCACCCTTAAAATGACAATCTTCGAGTGCTTCTCTGCTGACCGGAATAAATTTACTCTTATCACTTGTGGTTCCAGAGCTCTTCGCAAACCAATTGATTTCTGTTGGCCATAAAAGACCTTGCTCTCCAGATTTTAATCTTTTTACATAGGGTTTTAAGTCTTCGTATGTCTGAAGAGGAACCCTTCTACTGTAATCTTTCCAGGATCCAATATCCGCATAGCCGTATTTTTTTCCCCATTCTGAATATCTCCCTTGCTGCATGAGTCTATCAAATACGTCGTTCTGTACCTCTAAAGGATACTTTATAAAGAGCTCCATTTGATGGAATCTCTTTTTCATGAACCATGAGAAAACAGAATTTAAGGGCATATCTTCGCGATCAAACTGACAAAATACTAATTTCATTTTATGCATTACAAGGGTATCATCAGAAAAATGAGTGTAGAATACGGCAGTCCTGTTTCTTACTGGCTCAATCTAGATAAGGAGCGAAAAACCAAAATGAATGATCTGATAGGCTCTGAGATATGCTTGAAGTGGACCGGGAAAATCAATTGTATAAACTGTGGGAAGTCAATCAAAAAGACTTACGGTCAGGGTTTTTGCTACGATTGTTTTACCCAATCGCCTGCTGCTTCTCCCTGTATTGTTCGTCCTGAATTATGTGAGGCGCATCTTGGAAAGGGACGGGACATAAAATGGGAAGAAGAACACCATAATCAACCACACAAGGTGTATCTGGCCCAAACCAGCTCTGTAAAGGTAGGTGTTACCCGCAGTACTCAAGTTCCAACTCGCTGGATTGACCAAGGTGCCTGGAAGGCAATTATTCTAGCCGAAACCCCTTATCGGGCTTTGGCTGGAATGCTAGAGGTGGAATTGAAACAATACTTGTCAGATAGAACAGATTGGCGAAAGATGCTAATCGATGAAAGGGGAGATGAGAATATTGCTGAAATGGTGAGTGAGATGTGCTCCTTTTTGCCAAAAGATTTGGCAGAGTACTGCGTGGATGAGAAGGTGACAACCTTTGAGTATCCGGTATCTGACTACCCCGAAAAAGTTAAGTCTATAAAACTTGAAAATGTAATGGAGATAAACGAAATACTGACCGGTATTCGCGGTCAGTATCTCTATTTCAATCAATCTAATGTAATCAACCTGCGCAAGTACAGCGGTTATGAAGTTGAACTCACTGCTTAACGCTACTCAATAATAACGGAGTATGGCATTAAGGCCTGCACCCCTCTAAGGTCATTGACGGATTTAGCTTCATTCAGTCTATTGAGTAGTTGTTTGTCTATTCCAACGTAATTTACCAGAGCGTTTTGATAGGCCTGGCCCGTCAAATCTTCCATTAACTGTTGGAATGGGTCTTTTCGCTTAGGTAGATCTTTGAGTCTGTAATCTTCTAAATCAGCTAATTCTGCAGCTCTTTCTATTGCCGCATTCAGACCGCCAAACTTATCTATGAGCTTCAAGTCTATGGCATTGGCTCCACTCCACACTCTTCCCTGTCCAATTTCGTCAACTTTTTCTTTTTCCATTTTTCTTCCTTCAGCTACAATAGTCAAGAATTCATCGTAGGTTCTATCTACGGATGTTTGAAGAATATTGTACTCAGCGTCTGTCAATGGACGAGTAACTTCCCCGAAGTCGGCAAATTCGCCAGTTTTCACTCCGTCAAAGGTCATTCCAAGCTTTTCATTAAAAAAGCCTTTCATATTGGGAATAATTCCGAAAACACCTATAGATCCAGTTACTGAAGTAGGCATGGCAAAAATCTCGTCAGCTGCTGCGCTGATGTAATAGCCGCCTGATGCTGCAACATCACCCATTGAAACAACCACGGGCTTTTCTTTTTTAGCCAGAGTTACTTCTCTCCAGATCACATCACTGGCCAAGGCACTACCTCCGGGAGAGTTAACACGTAGAACAATTGCTTTAATTGAACTGTCGCGTCTGGCAGTGCGAATGGCTTTGGCAAATTTATCACTACCAATCGTTTCATCGTCACCTTCGCCACTCATAATGCTTCCACTGGCGTAAACTACGGCTATAGCATCTTTCTTGTAAAATGGAGTACTCTTATCAGAAGAAGATGAAGGAGCGTTTAAATACTTTGTCATGCTTACGGAATTGATGTCGTCATCTTCATCGGTTTCCGTTTTAAATTTCAAAATGTCTATTACTTCGTCGTAATATTTAATACCAGTAGCCATACCTAGGGCTACTGCGTCTTCAGCTGTTTGCACTTCGTAATTATCAGCTATTCCGACAAGCTCTTCTGACGACATATTTCGTGCCTCAGCTATTTTTTCAACCATGTGGTCCCACATAGACCCCAACCATTCTTCTGTTTGCATTCTGTTCGCCTGGCTCATTTCGTCCATTATAAAAGGCTCTACTGCACTTTTGAACTTATTATTTGAGCCTCTAATAATTTGGGGTTCAATTTCTAATTTATCCATTGTTCCCTTCAGAAATGCTAGGGTTGTTCTCAAACCCCTAAAATCTACGATACCTTCGGGGTAAACGTATATTTCATCAGAAACAGAAGCCAGATAATAAGCCTTTTGAGAATAGATTTCGGAGTAACTGATTATCCACTTGCCTGACTCCTTAAAGTCGATCAGTGCATTTCTTATTTCTTCAGTTGTGCCGAATCCGGCCTGCACGAAAGACATATCGAGAAATATTCCTGTAATCTTATCGTCTTTTTTAGCCTTATCAATGTTCTCAAGGATTTGATTAAGCCCCAGAGCTGACTGGCTTTGAAATGGGCCGAAATCTATATTTATATGTTCGTCTGGCCCGCGATCTACAATGGGTTTATCCAATTCTATATGGAGCACCGTATTGTCTTTAACATTTGTAATTTGATTTGATTTATCCAGACCGCTGAATGCCGAAGAAATAGCACCGCCAATGAATGCTGCCAATATCAAGAAGAACAGCAGGAAGGTTAGAAACGTTCCGGTAATGCTTGCCAGTGTATATTTTAAAAATTGCTTCATATTTTCTGTTATTTAATCACAAATTTACGCTCAGAAAGCATCTAATAAACGGCTTAATACATAGATGGTTTATCTTGATGTTCAGCGGAAACTACATAAATTGAAAGATAACGAAGAAGTATATATTTCACTGGGAAGCAATAAGGGCGATAGATTCAAGGCTTTACGCTCAGCAGTAAATGCAATAAAAGCTTTTGCGCAAGTTGAAGATGCATCTCCCATCTATGAAACGCCGCCGTGGGGTTTCAATTCAAAACAAGAGTTTTTGAATGCGGTAGTAAAAATAAAAACGAACCTGGATCCTGAAAAATTATTAGATCGCCTGCTTGAATTAGAAAAAGAGCAAGGGAGATATAGAGAAATTGACATGGTAGGCTACCAGGACAGAACTATAGATTTAGATATACTCTTTTACGGGAAGCAAATCGTCCAACAGAAAAATTTATTTATTCCGCATCCTCGCTTAGAGAAGAGAATGTTTATTCTCAAACCTCTTTGTGATATCGCACCTAACCTGTATCACCCAGTAATAAAACGTACTATCAAACAGTTACTGGAATCCACAAATGATAAAACTGAAATAGTTAGAACGTCATTTCATCTCTAATCTGATAGAGATTCAGACTTACCCATTAAAGTTTTTCTCAAGCACTAGTGCTACAGAAATTAGAGTTTTTTTCGCTGTTCTTAAGCGAAAACAGGAATTTTTACGAAACCTTCGATCAATAAGGCGGCTCCCTTGGCATCATTGGGTGTCGGTTTTCAGTACCAGACTGAGCTGTGAACAATTGAATGATGAAAAAATCTCAAATTCAGTCAATTAACTTGTTAAGTCCAGAGCCTTTTGGCCTTATATCAAGTTTGTACTTTATCAGATCAATCATCGTCCATGCATCCATCAATCTATTTAATATTGAAAATAGAACTTGCGTGACGGATGTAATGATTTGATAAGCAGTTATATAATAATTCAATATGGCGAGGTATTACATTTTGAATCGAAGTAATTTGAACCCAAAGATTACCTTGCAAATCAATTCATCGGAGCACTACCTTTCTGCCACTACTTAATTTTGAGATTTTCATGCTCTTCAATCACTAAAATTATATACATCTCAAGATGTTGGAATTTTTCACCCAAAAAACATTGGAAAACAACGGTTAAAAGGGTTTTATTAAGAAACTATTTAAACTATTGAGCCATTCGTCTAAATAGACTGTATGGCTTTTAGTATCTAAAAAAGTATCCGTATTATTGCAGGCAAATAGAAGACAACCAATTACCCTTTCTAAAAAAACATAAGAATGAAGCTCTCTAGCGTTAAATCATTAGCACTAGTATTTGTTGCCGGTATAGTACTTGCAGCATGTGGTGGTATCGGTAAAATGGCAAAATATGCCGAAACGATCGAATACAATCTGGATCCGAATCCGCTGATTGTACGAGGCGATAGCGTTGCCGTGAACATAAACGGTAAATTCCCGGGAAAATACTTTAGTAAAAAAGCCATGGTTGAAGTAACACCTACTCTTGAGTACGGTGAGAATTCTACCGCTTATAAAATGGTTGCTTTTCAGGGAGAAGATGCAGCTGGAAATGCAACTGTTATTCCTTACGAAAACGGAAAAAGTTTCTCCTACGGCGATAAAATTGCCTATTCATCAGAAATGGAAGATTCTGACCTGATGATCTATGTAAAAGGAAAGCAGGGGAATAAAGAGAAGGACTTTGAGCCTTATAAATTAGCCGATGGCGTAATTACCACCCCTTACCTCATGATGAGCGATGACATGCCGATTATGGCAAAAGACGCATTTCAGCGCATTACATCGCACGAAGCCTACGCGGTAATCAATTACCTTGTTAATTCATCTGTTGTTAGATCTTCCGAGTTAAGAGATGACGATATTAAGGCAGTGAATGATTTTCTGGGAGATTTTGGAACAAATGAAGACTACCAGTTCAAGGATGCGCAAATTGTTTCTTACGCTTCTCCGGAAGGAGAATTGTCTTTCAATGAAGATCTTGCTGATGAAAGAGCAGAAAGTGCAGCTAAAGCACTTACCAGGTTGATGAATAAGAACGATATGGAGTTTGACGAAGAGTCGTTTTTCAATCTGATGCCAAAAGGTGAAGACTGGGAAGGGTTCAAGGAAAAGATGGAAGCTTCTGACATCGCTGATAAAGATTTAATTCTTCGTATTCTTGAGATGTACTCTGACAAGTCTAAGCGAGAAGAAGAAATCAGAAATCTGGCTGCGACTTACACAGAGATCAAGGAAAAAATTCTTCCAGAGTTAAGAAGATCGCAGATTACAGTCAACTACGATATTGTAGGGAGGAGTGATGAAGAAATCATCGCCTTGGCCAGATCACAAAATGCCGATACGCTTTCATTGGAAGAAATGCTCTATGCTACGACTCTTACGGATGATATGAACGAGCAGTATGGAATATTCGAAAAGGCTTCCCAGCAGTATCCAAACGATTATCGAGCCTTTAATAACATGGGAGTTATCGAGTTGAAGAAAAATGATCTGTCAGCTGCAGAGAGCATGTTCAACAAGGCTGAGCAACTGGAGAGCAATCCAATTTCTAAGAATAATTTGGCTATTATAAAACGTCTTAACGGAGATAGAATGGCCGCTATGGATATGTTGGAAGAAGCAGCTGGAGCTGGCGACGAAGTAAATTACAATATGGGTATTATCGATGTCCAAAATGGTGAGTACAACTCAGCCATTCAGAACATGAAAGGATATAATACCTTTAATAAGGCTCTTGCTCAGGTGCTGAATGGAAATAACGAAGGAGCACTTTCTACATTGAATTCTTCTGACGAGAAAGATAGTGCCATGGGGAATTACCTGAAAGCCATTATCGGTGCAAGAATGAATGATGCTACAATGGTTGCAAATAGCTTAAAAGCTGCATTTGCTCTTGATGCATCGCTGAAAGAAAAAGCAATGGACGATTTGGAATTTAGAAACTTCCAGGACGCTATCAACTAAACGAAAGATATTTTAAATAAGAAAGCTCCCTTTGTGGGAGCTTTTTTTATGCCTGGATGTATAGAACCAACACATTGGTTAATATCGTAGTTTGAAGAGCTTATTCAGGACGTTTTGACAAATCTACAGATGGTGTTCTTAAGGCTTGTTTTGAATTAAACTTCTGTAATCAGATTGCCCGTTTCTAAATCCCGGGCGTATCGTATTTCTTGATCAAATTAGTATAAATCTCAATTCCTTCTCATTGCTTGTCTGCGAAGAATTTGAGCAGTAAAAGCCCTGCTTAATTTAATAGCTTGACAGGATTAATAATAAGTTACAATTATTAAGTGCTTGTAAAACTTAAAGAGAGAAGAAACGGTATCAGAAAACTGCGCGGCGCTTACGTCGTTTCACAGATCTACCTCTACCTCTTGTGTAACGCTTATAAGGTAATACATAGGTGCCACTGAGCATTACTGTGAAATACGCGTCATTATCGGCAGGATCACCACGCTGAGCTCCGGTAAACGTAGAGTTCAGGGGCACACGATCTCCAGTGTTTTCATCCAGATAGTATCCAAGGCTAGGGTCTGCGAAGTATGCAGCTAGTTCGCCATTAGTTTGACGTATTATTTCATTGTCGTAATAAACGGTACTGGCATCATCTATATAGTCTGTGAAAGTTACCCGATGCACTATTTCAAGGCCGATAGACCAATCGTTATTAAGTTCATATCTATATCCAAATCCCATTGGAATAATAAGGCTGTAAAGCGAATATTCTTCCGGACCATCTGGTAGCCCTTGGCCTTCGGTAGATAATGGTTTGAGGGAGTAGTAAGTTCCACTCAAATTTCCTTTTGGATTGAAGCGAACAGCACCGATACCTAATGTGATGTAGATCGCTGAGTTTTTACGATCGCGCTTCAATGCATTATATCTTTGGTTATTTTGGCCAAATTGGATTACATCGAATTCGATATGAGCGGTTAGTTCGAAAAGAGTCGATCTAAAATTCAGGTTTCTATTTCTCCTGAATATTTCTTCGGTTAAGGCATCATTGCCTCCTACAATGGCAAAAGCAAATTGCCCTTTTGCATAAAACCGACTTCCAAATTGGTAGCGATATGCCGCCTGCAAGGAAGGGCGCGTTTCAGACCACTCTAAATCGTAAATAAAATCTGACCCAACTTGATCTCGACCACCCAATTCACCAAGGAAGTTTGAAAAGCCCAGACCTATGCTTAGGCTGTGTCTTCTATTTTTCCAGATATCGTTCTTAGCACTGAAGTATTGAGCACTCCCTGCCATCTGCATAAGCAGAGCAATTATGCTTAATAATAATTTTTGCTTCATGGAAGTACCGATACTCATTTTGTTAGCCGCGAAAGATACAAAATTCATGATTCAGCAATTTTTCTCAAATAATTTCTAGAAAAAAGATCCCAAATCACAATACCAGCACATACGGAAATATTTAAAGAATGTTTGCTTCCAAATTGAGGAACTACCAGGCTTCCCTGACAAATATCAATGACCTCTTGAGAAACTCCTTTTACTTCGTTTCCAAAAACTATGGCAATTGGCGTCTCATCATCAACGACTAAATCGCTTAGCTGAAGAGCTTTTTCCGTTTGTTCTACCGCCCAAACCTTTACTCCTTGATTTTGTAATCTATGAACCGCATTCACGGTTTTCTCTTCATACGACCATATAACAGACTCGCTTGCCCCAAGAGCTGTTTTATTGATTTCACGATGCGGAGGTCTGGCACTAATACCGCACAGTATGAGTTCAGCACACCTAAAAGCATCCATTGTTCTAAAAAGAGATCCCACATTTTGGGCACTACGTACATTGTCTAAGACCACGTAAATGGGTGTTTTATCAGCCTTCTTAAATTCATCGGTACTGAGTCTGTTCAGGTCACTATTTGGTATCTTGGTGTTCATAAGAAATGAAAAGTCGGCATTTTCGAAATTTCAAAGCCAATTTGAGTATTTTATTTTCGCTCTGACTCGAATAACTTAAATCTTTTGCAAAAGACGGAATCAAAGAAAAAACAAGTCAAGGAAACTCCTTTGATGAAACAATATCTTAAAATCAAAGGAAAGTATCCCGATGCTATCCTTCTCTTTAGGGTTGGAGATTTTTATGAAACCTTTGGTGAAGATGCGGTTAAAGCATCAAAGGTTCTTGGAATAGTGCTCACAAAAAGAAAAAACGGCTCAGCTTCTCATGTAGAATTAGCGGGTTTCCCTCATCATTCTTTGGATATGTATCTGCCCAAATTGGTTAGGGCAGGCTATCGTGTAGCCATCTGTGATCAGCTGGAAGACCCTAAAATGACCAAAAAAATTGTAAAGCGGGGAGTTACGGAATTAATCACGCCTGGAGTTGCATTGAATGATCAGGTACTCGATCACAAATCAAATAATTTCCTGGCCAGTATACACTTTGAAAAGGAGAAAGCTGGCTTATCGCTGCTGGATATCTCCACAGGCGAGTTTTTACTGGCAGAAGGTGATCTTCCTTATATCGAAAAACTCATTCAAGGGTTTAAGCCAAGCGAGGTTTTATTTCAAAGAAATTTTGAGAATCAATTCCTGAATGCTTTCGGAGGAAAATTCCACACCTATCGACTTGACGACTGGGTTTTTACGGAAGATTTTGCACGTGACAAGTTGTTGAGTCATTTCAAAACGAAGTCTTTAAAGGGATTTGGAGTTGAAGATTTGACTCTGGGTGTTGTAGCTGCAGGTGCTGTTTTGCAATATTTAAGCGATACTCACCACGAGAAACTAGATCACGTTTCCAGTATTAGCAGAATTGAGCAAGAAAGTCATGTCTGGCTTGATAGGTTTACGATTAGAAATCTCGAGTTGATTTCAGCTAGTGGAGATGGTGCAACTTCGCTCTATCAGATAATTGATAGAACTATATCTCCGATGGGCTCCAGGATGCTTAAGAGGTGGATGCTCCTTCCCTTGAAAAACATCGAAGCAATAAAAAGAAGGCATTGTGCAGTTTCGTATTTTCTGAAGAACCGGAAAGAATCTGATGAGATAAGGAAGCATATTGAGCAAATCGGTGATGTTGAAAGATTAATATCTAAGGTTTCCGTTGCGCGCATTAATCCGCGAGAGATTTTGCAATTGGGAAAGGCCCTGAGAGCAATGGGGCCTATTCGTGAGATTCTTGAAAAGGCCAGCGAGCCGGGCTTAAATGAAATTGCAGAGCAGCTCAATCCCTGTGCGAGTGTGATCGGAAAAATTGAAGAAAGCATAGACCCCGAAGCACCGGTCCAACTAAATAAGGGAAATGTCATTTCAGTAGGAGTAAGCGAAGAATTGGATGAGCTAAGAGAGATTAAATCCAACGGAAAGGAAAATCTTATAAAAATTCAAAAGCGCGAAAGTGAAGCTACCGGCATTCCCTCTTTAAAGATTGCCTATAACAATGTATTTGGCTATTACCTTGAAGTCCGAAATACCCATAAAGATAAGGTTCCTGAATCCTGGCTTCGAAAACAAACTCTAGTCAACGCAGAAAGATACATCACAGAGGAGCTGAAAACCTACGAGCAAAAAATTCTCGGAGCCGAAGAAAAAATTCTCGAGCTTGAAGCAAAATTGTACACAGATTTGGTTCTCTCGCTCTCGGGTTTCATTGAGCCCATTCAGGTAAACTCCAGAAGAGTAGCTCAGCTTGATTGTCTGCTCTCATTTGCCACTGCGGCCTATGAATACGATTATGCGGCTCCTGAAATGACAGATGGGCACGCCTTAGATATTAAGGATGGGCGTCATCCTGTAATTGAGCATCAATTACCGATTGGAGAGTCGTACGTAGCCAATGACGTCTATCTCGACAATACAACCCAGCAGATCATGATGATTACCGGTCCGAATATGGCCGGTAAGTCTGCTCTTCTGCGGCAAACGGCACTCATCACTCTTATGGCCCAAATGGGTTCTTTTGTGCCCGCATCTTCAGCCAAGCTCGGTATTGTAGATAAAGTGTTTACCAGGGTAGGAGCCAGTGATAATATTTCGAGTGGTGAGTCTACCTTCATGGTTGAGATGAATGAAACGGCCAGTATTCTCAACAATATATCCGATCGGAGTCTGATACTGTTGGATGAAATTGGGCGTGGAACAAGCACCTATGATGGCATAAGTATTGCCTGGGCCATTACAGAGTTCATCCACAATCACAATAAAGCGAGAGCAAAAACGCTTTTCGCCACGCATTATCATGAACTCAACGAAATGGAAGCTTTATTTAAGCGCATAAAGAATTTCAATGTTAGCGTCAAAGAAGTTAAGGACAAGGTGATATTTCTCAGGAAGCTTAAGCCAGGTGGCAGCGAGCACAGCTTTGGAATCCATGTGGCCCAAATGGCAGGTATGCCACCTTCAGTGGTTCAAAGAGCCAACGAAATAATGGAGCGACTGGAAGCTTCACATACCAGTGAATTGTTAGATGGAAAGCCAGCTACTAAAAAAGAGGACGATCTTCAGTTGAGTTTTTTCCAGCTTGATGATCCCATTTTAGAACAGATTAGAGATGAAATAACCCAGATTGACATCAATGCGCTCACTCCGGTTGAAGCATTAATGAAGCTCAATGAAATAAAAAAGCTGTCTGGGAAGTAATTCTTTTTTGCAAATTAGAATTAATAGTTAATTTTGTCGTCCCAATGCGAGAGTAGCTCAGCTGGTAGAGCACGACCTTGCCAAGGTCGGGGTCGCGGGTTCGAATCCCGTCTCCCGCTCAACCAAAAGCCATCAACGAGAAGTTGATGGCTTTTTTTGT
>Ga0207419_1001168_pt1 | contig 20632 bp, 18 predicted proteins | sample ElkSloMetagenome_4_FD_184723 | JGI IMG/M metagenome (GOLD analysis project Ga0207419, IMG submission 184723) | Hot spring microbial communities from Elkhorn Slough, Monterey Bay, USA - MD2A (version 2) | ecosystem: Environmental > Aquatic > Marine > Intertidal zone > Estuary: Microbial mat ...
AAATGGCAGAAGAAAAATGCCAAGGGCTTCGCAATTAGGCGGTCAGCCCGAGGCCGGCCTCTTTCAGCTGATTGATCTGGTCGCGCAGGCGTGCGGCCTCCTCGAATTCGAGGTTTTCCGCCGCCTTGAACATCGCCTTCTCGAGCTCGCCGATGGACTTGGCGGCCTCCTCGACGGAAACCGGTTCAGCCTCGTAGCGACCGCGCTTTTCCGCCGCCTTGCGCTTCGAGCCCTTCTTGCCCGGGACCTGATGGGCGTCGGCCATGATGTCGGCGATGTTCTTGATGATGGTCTGCGGCGTGATGCCGTGCGCCTTGTTGAACTCGACCTGCTTGGTTCGGCGGCGCTCGGTCTCCTCAAGGGCGCGTCGCATGGAATCGGTCTGCTTGTCGGCATAGAGAATGGCTTTGCCGCTAGCGTTGCGGGCGGCGCGGCCAATGGTCTGGATCAGCGATCCTTCGGAGCGCAGAAAGCCCTCTTTATCCGCGTCGAGGATCGCCACGAGGGAGACCTCAGGCAGGTCGAGCCCCTCTCGAAGCAGATTGATACCAACGAGCACGTCGAAGACACCCAGACGAAGGTCGCGGATGATCTCGACGCGCTCCACCGTGTCGATATCCGAGTGCAGGTAGCGGACGCGGACGTCATGCTCGGCAAGGTATTCGGTCAGGTTTTCTGCCATTCGCTTGGTCAGGGTGGTCACGAGCACGCGATCGCCTGAGCCGACTCTCTCCCGGATTTCGGAGAGCAGGTCGTCCACCTGGCTGGCGACCGGTCGGACCTCCACCTCGGGGTCGATCAGGCCGGTGGGGCGCACGACCTGCTCGGCCACCACCGGGGAGCGTTCCAGCTCCCAGGGACGCGGCGTGGCGGAAACATGGACCATCTGGGGTGCTCGCTTCTCGAATTCCTCGAATTTCAGCGGCCGATTGTCCATCGCCGAGGGCAGGCGGAAGCCGAACTCCACCAGGGTTTCCTTCCTGGCGCGGTCACCGCGGTACATGCCGCCAATCTGCGGAATGGTCACATGCGACTCGTCGGCAATGAGGATCGAGTCCTTGGGCAGATAATCGAATAGGGTCGGCGGCGGATCGCCGGGCTGGCGGCCCGTCAGGTGGCGTGAATAGTTCTCGATGCCCTGGCAATAGCCCAGCTCCATCATCATCTCGATATCGAACTGGGTCCGCTGCTTGATGCGCTGGGCCTCGAGCAATTTGCCCGCACTCTCGAGCTGGGCCAGACGCTCCTTGAGCTCTTCCTTGATCGCATCGATCGCATCGAGCACGACCTGCCGCGGCGTCACGTAATGGGTCTTCGGGAAGATCGTCAGCTCATCGACCTTGCCGTGAATCTCGCCGGTCAGGGGATCGAAGTGGCTGATTCGTTCGATTTCGTCATCGAACAGCTCGACGCGCACGGCCTCCATCTCCGAGTCGCCGGGGAACAGGTCGATCAGCTCACCGCGGACCCGGTAGGTGCCGCGGCGCAGCTCGAAGTCGTTGCGCGAATACTGCATTTCCGCCAGAGACCGAAGGATTTCGCGCTGATTGAGTCGTTCGCCCACCTTCAGCGGGAGGGTCATCTTCAAGAAAGAACTTGGATCGCCCAGGCCGTAGATCGCGGAGACGGTGGCGACGATCAGCGAGTCGCGCCGCTCCAACAGCGCCTTGGTGGCCGACAGGCGCATCTGCTCGATGTGTTCATTGATCGACGCGTCTTTTTCGATGAAGGTGTCGCTCGAGGGCACATAGGCTTCAGGCTGGTAGTAGTCGTAATAGGAAACGAAATACTCGACCGCATTATTCGGGAAAAAGGCCTTGAATTCGCCGTAAAGTTGGGCCGCGAGGGTCTTGTTCGGCGCCATGACAATGGCGGGCCGCTGAATCCGCTCGATGACGTTGGCCATCGTAAAGGTCTTACCAGAACCGGTAACGCCCAGAAGAGTCTGGTGCGGATGGCCCGCCGACAGGCTATCGACCAGCGCGTTGATGGCTGCCGGCTGGTCTCCCGCAGGCTCGAAGCTCGAAGCCATCTGAAATTGACGCGTCATACTATAATCACCGCTGCTAGCATCTCTTTAGACGATGCAATCCTAACGCTGAAAAGGGAGTTTCCCCGTGAGTATTCGGTTTTCGTCACGCGTCGCTCAAGTCAAACCCTCGGCCACGATCGCCATGAGCATGAAGGCTGCCGAGCTGCGGAATCAGGGCCGGGACGTGCTCTCGCTCAGCATGGGTGAACCCGATTTCGACACGCCTGCTCATATTCGGAAAGCGGGGGTGAAAGCGATTCAGGGCGGTCAGACGCGCTACACGGCCGTGGACGGCACCCCCGAACTCAAGCAGGCGATCATCGGGAAACTCAAGCGTGATCAGCAGCTTGACTATGGGGCCGACGAAATCCTGGTCTCTTCCGGCGCGAAACAATCGATCTACAATCTGCTCCAAGCCTTGCTCGACGAAGGGGACGAAGCGCTGATCCCGGCACCTTATTGGGTGTCCTACCCGGACATGGTTCGCCTGGCCGGCGCGGCGCCGGTGATCCTGAGTGCCGATGAAAAAACCGATTACCGCATCACCGCAGCTCAGCTGCGCTCGTCGATCACGGAGCAGACCCGCCTGCTGATCTTCAATTCGCCGAGCAATCCTACCGGTCGAGCCTATGATCGAAAACAGCTGACCGAACTGGCTGAGGTCCTGCTCGATCATCCGCGCGTTCTGATCTGTTCCGACGACATCTACGAGCACATCTGGTGGGCGGACGGGCCGTTCCTGAGCCTGGCCCAGGTTGCGCCGGCGCTGAAAGATCGCATGATCGTCATCAACGGCGTTTCCAAGGCCTATGCGATGACTGGATGGCGCATCGGCTATGCGGCCGGGCCCGCTGAGCTGATCAAGCAGATGCGCAAGATTCAGAGCCAGAGCACGTCCAATCCCTGTTCGATCTCCCAGGCCGCCGCGACCGCCGCGCTCGATGGCAATCAGGATTGCGTCGAGGAAATGCGCCAGGAATTCAAGCGCCGCCACGACTGGCTCGTTCCCAGCCTCGATCGCCTGCCGGGTATCCGCTGCAGTCCCGGACAAGGGGCTTTCTATGTTTTTGCCGACTGCCGGGGAGCGATCGAATCCCTCGGCCTGAAGGATGATCTGGAATTGGCCGAACGTCTGCTGGAGGAAAGCGGAGTGGCCACCGTGCCGGGAACGGCTTTCGGTACGCCCGGCCACCTGAGGCTATCCTTTGCCTGCAGCATGGAGACGCTCAAGGATGCGGTCCGTCGAATCGGCTCGGTCCTGTCGGCTTAGCGGCGGCCCGAGCCCACGCGAGTGGACGGGAAGACGAGGGATCTCAGCCGACGATCCCGCTATCGCGCCAGCCTGAAGTGATCGGAAAGCGTCGGTCCCGACCGAAGGCCTTGCGCGTGATGCGGGGGCCCGGCGCACCCTGACGGCGCTTGAACTCGGCGGTCAGGACCATGCCGGCAACGCGCCGCACCTGGCGTTCGTCAATCCCCATGGCCACGATGTCGGCAATCGGCAGATCGTCTTCGACGTAGGCCGTGATGATTCGGTCCAGCACCTCATAGTCCGGCAGGCTGTCCTGGTCGGTCTGATCGGGTCGAAGCTCCGCCGACGGCGGCCGATCGATAATGCCCTGTGGTATCGCCGGTGACTGCTCGTTGCGCCAGTTGGACAGCTCGAAGACGAGATATTTCAGGCAGTCTTTAATCGGGCTGAAACCGCCGCACATATCGCCGTAGATCGTCGAATAGCCAGTGGCCAGCTCGCTCTTGTTGCTGGTCGCCAACGGCAGATAGCCGAATTTGTTCGACAGGGCCATGACGATGTTGCCGCGAGCGCGGGCCTGAAGGTTTTCCTCGGTGAAATTCTCCGCGCGGCCGGCAAAGATCTCCGAGAGCTGTTTCAGCATGGCTTGGTAGATGGGCTCGATCGAGATATTGTCGTAGCGGATTCCCAGTAGATCGACCTGCTCGGTGGCCAGAGTCAACGAGAGTTCCGAGGTATGTCGCGACGGCATCATCACGCCCATCACCCGTTCCGGCCCGAGGGCGTCGGCAGCGATCGCCGCGGTCAGGCTCGAATCGATGCCGCCGGACAGCCCGAAGACCACCGACTCGAACTTGTTCTTGACGACGTAGTCGCGCAGGCCGCGCTTGAGGACCTCGTAGATTACCGGCAGATCATCGCTTTCGCCGACGGGCCAGTGTTCGGGGTGGATCGATCCGCTGTCGGCGTCGACGGCGAGCACCAGGAGGGATTCCTTGCACAACGGCGCTGGCGGCGAGACGCGCCCCTGGCCGTCGACATAGAGCGAATGCCCGTCGAAGACCAGCTCGTCCTGGCCGCCGACGCAGTTGAGATAGATCAGCGGCACCCCCGTGTCGCGATGACGCTGGGTCAACATCTGCGTGCGATCGGCCTGTTTTCCCCGATAGAACGGCGACGCGTTTGCCGACAGAAGCAGCTGCGCCCCGGCATCGCGCGCCGCCTGACAAGGCGCCGGCGTCCAGGCATCCTCGCAAATCACCACACCGACGCGAACGCCCTTGACGTCGACCACCAGCGGCGTATCGCCGTGATCGAAATAGCGCCGCTCGTCGAAGACGGCATAGTTCGGCAAATCCCACTTGTCGTAGGTCGCCAGAACCCGACCATCGCGAATCCAGGACGCGGAGTTGAAGCGCGTCTCCCCGTCGCCGCAGCGCGGGTGGCCGACGATCACGTCAATGCCGTGAATTTCGGCAGCGAGTTCCTCGAGCAGATCCTCCGTGCGACGCATGAAGCCGGGGCGCAGCAGCAAATCTTCGGGCGGATAGCCCGTAAGCGCCAGCTCGGGAAAGAGGATGAGGTCGGCCTCGTAATCGTCGCGAGCGCGCGCGATCGAGTCCAGAATCCGGTCGCGATTACCCGTGATGTGCCCGACGAGAAAGTCGTCCTGGGCCAGTGCAATCTTCAGCATGCGGTGCAGTCCTGATCGAGCCTGTGGATAGTGCCTAACCCGGACGGCGTCTCCGGTGCAAAGGGGCCGACGGCGTCGACCCCCATGACCGCTTCTAGGCTAGCCTGGCGGCAATCGCCTCGCCCAGCTCCACCGGCGACCGGACGGTTGTCACGCCGGCTTCGTCCAGGGCAGCATATTTCGCTTCAGCCGTTCCCTGGCCGCCGGAGATGATGGCTCCGGCGTGGCCCATCCGCTTACCGGGTGGCGCCGTCACCCCCGCAATGTAGCCGACCACGGGCTTGGTGACGTGATCAGCGATGAATTCGGCGGCCTCTTCCTCGGCCGAGCCGCCGATTTCGCCGACCATGATCATGCCTTCCGTGTCCGGATCCTCCTGGAACAGCGCCAGGCAGTCGACGAAATTCATGCCGTTGATCGGATCGCCGCCGATGCCGATGCACGTCGACTGGCCGAGCCCGGCCTGCGTCGTCTGGAAGACGGCCTCATAGGTCAAGGTCCCTGACCGGGACACGATGCCGACCTTGCCCGGCTTGTGGATCTTGCCCGGCATGATGCCGATCTTGCACTCTCCCGGCGTGATGATGCCCGGGCAGTTCGGCCCGATCAGGGTCACGTCATCGAAGCGCGACAGCGCGGCCTTGACGCGCATCATATCCAGGACGGGGATGCCCTCGGTGATGCAGACAATGACCCGGACGCCGGCGTCGGCGGCCTCGAGGATCGCATCGGCCGCGAAAGGCGGTGGCACGAAGATCATCGACGCGTCCGCTCCGGTCGCCTCGACGGCCTGATCCACCGTATCGAAGACCGGCCGATCGAGATGCGACTGCCCGCCCTTACCTGGGGTCACGCCGCCGACGAGCTGAGTGCCGTAGGCGATTGCCTGCTCGGAGTGAAAGGTGCCCTGAGATCCGGTGAATCCCTGGACGATGACTTTGGTGTCTTGGTTGATCAATACGCTCATTAGATTCCGATCCTTGCTCAGGCTGCTGCAGCGTCGACCGCTTTGCGGGCGCCGTCATTGAGGTCATCCGCCGTGATGATGGCGAATCCGCTGTCGGCCAGCATCTGCTTGCCCTGATCGACATTGGTGCCTTCCAGGCGCACGACCACCGGCACCTGAACATCGATCTCCTTGACCGCGTTGATGATGCCTTCGGCGATCAGGTCGCAGCGCACGATTCCGCCGAAGATATTGACCAGAATGGCTCGCACCTTGTCGTCGGAAAGGATCAGCTTGAAGGCCTCTTTGACGCGTTCGGCATTGGTGCCGCCGCCCACGTCGAGGAAGTTGGCCGGCTCGCCACCGGCCAGTTTGACCACGTCCATCGTCGCCATGGCCAGGCCGGCTCCATTGACCATGCAGGCGATGTTGCCGTCCAGCGTGACGTAGTTGAGCTCGTGCTTACTGGCGGCCAACTCCGTTGGATCCTCCTGAGACTCATCGCGCATCTCAGCCAGATCCGGATGGCGGAACAGCGCATTGTCGTCGGCGTTGAGCTTGGCGTCGAGGGCGCTCAAGTCGCCATTGCCGTCGATAATCAGCGGATTGACCTCGATCAGGCTGATGTCCTTATCGATAAACAGCTTGTACAGTCCGGCCATGATCTTGGTCAGCTGGCGCACCTGCTTGGCGTCAAGGCCCATGCCGAAGCCCAGATCACGCGCCTGATAAGGCATGAAGCCCGCGGCGTTGTCGACCACCGCGGTGATGATCTTCTCCGGGGAATCCTTGGCGACCTGCTCGATATCCACGCCGCCGGCCGCCGACCCCATGAAAACGACCGAACGATGCGCGCGGTCGACCAGCGCACCGAGATACAGTTCTTGCTGGATATCCGTGGCTTCGGCAATCAGGACGCTGTTGACCGGCAGGGCCAGGCCTGCGGTCTGATAGGTCTCGATCGTCATCCCGAGCATGCGTTCTGCCTCGGAGCGGACCTCATCGAGGGAGTTGACGAGCTTCACGCCCCCCGCCTTGCCGCGTCCGCCGGCGTGGACTTGTGCCTTAACGACCCACTGGGAGCCGCCGACCTTCTTTGCCGCCTCGACGGCTTCGTCAGCCGTTGTCGCCAGCTCGCCTGCTGGCACTGGAATGCCATAGTCCTCAAACAGCGCTTTGGCCTGATATTCGTGGAAATTCATTCGATGGAATCCTTGAAAGACTTTGTCGATAAACGCCCCAGCGTGTAGGGCGTTGAAATGAGGGTCGAGACCGAGAGCCGCGGCCCAACGTGCAAGCCCAGTATTTTCCAACACGACGCCCCAATTATCAACGCGGATTATGGCGCTATACTTGCCCGGGAGAGGATAAAAAGGGCTTGAACCTGTAATGAGAAGTGCACACGCGCCGGTCGCCGACATCGATATCGTTCGTCGCGCGCTGTATTACCTGAGCGGCTTTCGAATTCTGCTTGCCCCGATATTGCTCGGACTGGCTTTCAGTCGTTTCGGCCTGGACCTGACGCCTGCCTACAAAACCTTTCTCCTCCAGGCCGCGGCGCTGACCTATCTCGGCGCGGCCATCGTGTTCATCATCGTGCTTCTGCGCCAGTCGACGCCCGCCAATGAACTCGCCTCCTTCTCCCTGGCTACAGACCTCATCGTAATCGGTCTGATCCTGCACTGCTTCGGCGGGATCGAGAGCGGTCTGGTCATCCTGATTCTTTTCTACATCGGCATCTCGGGACTGCTCCTGCCGCTCCAGACGGCGCTGCTGTTCGCAAGCCTCGTCGCCATCGGCCTGGTGATCGACGCCATCGTAGCGCCGCAGCAGTTCAGCATCACCGCCAAAGTCGCACAGGCCGGGCTTTACGGCATTGCGGGCTTTGTCACCGCCTTGGCGAGCGCGCTACTTGGTCGATGGGGCCGCGAGTACCAGCTCCTGGCCGAGCGTCGCGGCGTCGATATGGCCAATCTGGAGCAGGTCAACGAGCTGATTATCCACCGCATGCGTTCGGGCGTCCTGGTCGTCGACGGTGCCGGATTGATTCGGCAGATCAACGAAGCCGCCCTTTATCTGCTGGGCAATCCGCCGGTCAAGGAGCGGAATCTCAAGGTCATCGCCCCACCCCTGTTCGAACGGATGCAGCGCTGGCGCAAAACCGGGAAATCTCAGGATGAGGGACTGCTCCTGCAGTCAACCCAGGTCGCCGTCGTGCCGCGCATGCTCAGCATGCCCGGACTGAAATCGGAAGCGACGCTTATTTTCCTCGAGGATACCTCGGTGGTCAGTCGGCGAGCCCGCGACCTGGCTCAGGCGTCACTGGCCCGGCTCTCGGCATCGATTGCCCATGAAATCCGGAATCCGCTCGGCGCGCTCAGCCACGCGGGTCAGCTCCTTCGAGAGTCCGAAGACCTCGTCGCGGCGGATCTGAAGCTGGTCAATATGATGCTCAACCATGCCTCGCGGATGAACGACATCGTGGAAAACGTCCTCAAGCTGTCGCGTCGCGAGCGAGCCCGCGTCGAGGCCGTCAACCTGGTCAGCTGGGCACGGCGCCTGAGCAATGAGTTTCGCCGCTACCATCAGCTGCCCGAGGATCAAATCAAGCTCGAGCTGCCATCGGCGGCCATCATGGTTCTCGTCGACCCCGGCCAGCTGGCTCAGGCGGTCTGGAACCTGATGCAGAATGCGCTCAAGCACGCGCGTCACTCGGAAAAACAGGTGCCGGTCATCACGCTTCGAGCCAGCCCGATCCGCGGCCACCGGGAGATCGCTCTGGACATTCTTGACGATGGCCCGGGAATCCCGGTAGAGAAGCGCTCTCAGATTTTCGAGCCTTTCTTCACTACGCACAAACAGGGGTCAGGGCTTGGGCTCTACCTGGCCCAGCAGCTCTGCGACGCCAACCAGGCCTCGCTAGAATATGTTCAGGTTCCCAAGACCGGCGCGTGCTTCAGAATCTTGCTGCGCCGGCCCGAGACTCAAGAGGTCAAGGGAACGACGTCACTCAAGGACGCCGAGTTGACGACCGGCTGATCCGATAGCTATATAATCAGCCAACGTTTGCTTTCATTGCCCCTCAGAAAGGTTAAGGAGATCCTATGTCCAATATGCGTGCCCTAGTGGTCGATGACGAACCTGATCTCAGAGAGCTTCTGGATATGACGCTGAGTCGCATGGGGCTCGATGTCGATACTGCCGCGGATCTTTCGGAGGCTCGGCAGCGCCTATCGGCCAGTACCGATTACGCCCTCTGCTTGACGGATATGCGCTTACCCGACGGCAATGGCCTCACCCTGATCAAAGAAATCAATCGCGATAACGACCACATTCCAGTGGCGATGATTACTGCCTTCGGCAAAGTCGAGGACGCCGTGACCGCGCTGAAGTACGGTGCCTTCGACTTTGTCTCGAAACCCGTGGACCTGGAGGTCTTGAGAAACCTCGTTCGCACGGCATTGAAGCTGCGCCAGGACGATGAAGAGAAAGCCGGCGCGCCGCCTGCCGAAGCGCAGGAAGCGGCTCCGGAATCGTCGGAAAGGGATCGGGCACTCGCCGACGAGCCCGCTTCCGGTGCCGACGGAGAAGAGCGCTCGCTGCTACTCCAGCGATTGATCGGAAAGTCCGACGCCATTGCCCGGGTCCGCCAGACCATCGTCAAGCTGGCTCGAAGTCAGGCCCCGGTCCTGATCAGCGGCGATTCGGGGACGGGCAAGGAACTCGCCGCCAAGCTGATCCACGATCTCGGCCCGCGTGCCGCAGAGCCGTTCATTGCGGTCAACTGCGGCGCGATCCCCGGTGAATTGATGGAGAGTGAGTTTTTCGGCCATATGAAAGGCAGCTTCACGGGAGCCGATAGCGATAAGGAGGGTCTGTTCCAGGCTGCTCAGGGCGGCACGCTGTTCCTTGACGAGGTCGCTGATCTGCCGCTGCCGATGCAGGTCAAGCTGCTGCGAGTCATTCAGGAGAAGACGGTTCGTCCAATCGGCGGACGAAAAGAAATCAAGATCGACGTCCGTATCCTGTCCGCCAGTCACAAGGCGCTGAAACCGCTTGTCGAGGACGGCTCATTCCGCAACGACCTCTATTACCGCCTCAACGTGATCGAACTCCATATGCCGTCGCTCAGTGAGCGGCGCGGGGATATCGGCCTGCTGGCAAACCACTTCCTGAAGTCAATCGCGGACCAGTGGGGGGAACCCCCCCGTGAACTCGACGACGACGCTAAGAAAGCGCTCCGACAGCATGCGTTTTCGGGCAACGTTCGCGAACTGGTCAACATCCTCCAGCGCGCGGTGACGCTTTGCGAGGGCGACAAGATCACCGAGGAGGATCTGAGCCTCGGAAGCAACGAATCCGACCTGGAGATGAATCCTACGGAGCGACCGGAAGATCGGAATCTGGACGATCACATGGAAGACATCGAGCGCCGCATCCTGGAGAGCGCCCTTAAGGATGCTCGGTTCAACAAGACCGAAGCGGCGCGACAGCTCGGCATCACGTTCCGCTCCCTCCGCTACAAGCTCAAGAAATACGACATCGACTGAAACGCTGGCTGGGGCTTCGGCCGCGGCCCGGATCTCCCGTGGGCGTCATGGATTGATTCCGAGCCTTTCGGGCCCGGGCGCGGACCAGGGAATCTTTGAATAACTCTGGTCCGACGCGACGGTGGTAAACTTGCACCACGCCAAAGTTTTTCTCTCTGCCTTCATGCCGATCGCTCTCAATCAGGCGGCTTCCGCAGCCCGGACGTCGGAGGATGCCGTCCTTGACAGCCCCGATGTGCACGATTCCAACAGCCTCCTTGACCGCTTCCGCAGCGTCAGGGCGTCTACGGAAGCCTTCTGCCGACGCTTCTGTGTCGAAGACCAAAACCTGCAGTCGATGCCGGACGCAAGCCCGCTGAAATGGCACAGGGCTCACAGCAGCTGGTTCTTCGAGACCTTTCTTCTCAAGCCGCATTGGCCGGACTATCGCAGCCCCGACGCGATCTATGAGTATCTGTTCAACTCCTACTACAACGGTATCGGTGAGCAGTATCCGCGCGCGAAGCGAGGCCTGATCAGTCGCCCCGACTCCGAGGCCGTGACCGACTACCGGCAGCACGTTGATCGGGCGATGGGCGAGCTGATCGACGGGGCCGATGCGGAAAAACTCGCAAAGCTCGCTCCCTTGATCGTGCTGGGACTCAACCACGAGCAGCAACATCAGGAACTGATGGTGACCGATATCAAGCATGCGCTGTCGTTCAATCCTCTCCACCCAGTCTGGGCCGAGGCGGCGCCTGAAGTGGACCCTGCAGGCCCGATGAACTGGACGGAGTATGAAGGCGGCCTGCGCACGATCGGCTTTGCCGGCGACGGCTTCTGCTTCGACAACGAAACTCCAGCACACCCGATCATGCTTCAGCCCTTCGCGCTGGCCAATCGCCCCGTCACCTGCGGTGAGTTTCTCGAATTCATGGCTGCTGGCGGCTATTCGCGGCCCGAATTGTGGCTATCGGACGGGTGGTCCTGGCGCCGCCAGGAAGGAATCGAGGCCCCCCTGTACTGGTGGCAGGACCGGGACCAATGGCTCCAGTACACCGCCTCGGGCGCGGCACCTGTCGATGAGGCGCAGCCCGTCGTCCACGTCAGCTTCTACGAAGCCTGGGCCTACGCAAACTGGGCTGGCGCCCGTCTCCCCCTTGAGGGTGAGTGGGAGCGTGCGGGCTCCAGCGCTCCGCTGGAGGGGCATTTTGCAGATCGCGGAAGCTACCACCCATCCGGCCCGGGGAAGGACCGGGGAATGACCCAGCTCTTTGGAACCGTCTGGGAGTGGACCGGCTCAAGCTATGGGCCCTACCCCGGATTCAGACCTGCCGGCGGCGTCGTCGGCGAATACAACGGAAAATTCATGGCCAATCAGATCGTCTTGCGCGGCGGCAGCTGCGCAACTCCAGCGGGCCACGTACGCCCGAGTTATCGAAACTTCTTTTATCCCGCCGATCGATGGCAGTTCAGCGGTATCAGGCTGGCCCGGGATCTGACGTGAGCGACAATTCAGACTTTCTCGCCGATGCCCTGGACGGCTTATCGGCCACGCCCCGCACCCTGCCCTGCAAATATCTCTATGACGCTCGCGGCTCAGAGCTTTTCGAAGCCATCTGCGACACGCGGGACTACTACGTCACCCGCGCGGACTTGGCCCTCCACGATGCCCACCTCGCCGAGATCGCTGGCCTGATCGGGCCCGACGCACACGTGATCGAATTCGGATCGGGCGCTGGCGTCAAGACTAGGCACCTGCTCGCGGCCCTCGAATCTCCCCGTGCCTACACGCCTATCGAAATTTCCGAGGCTGCTCTGAGAGCATCGGCGGCGCAGCTGCAGCAGGCGTTCACCAACCTCGACATCGAGCCCCTGTGCGCGGACTACACCCAGCCTATCGACGATTCAGCGCTCGAGCTCGATCCGCCCGCCCGCAGGCGAGTGATGTACTTCCCGGGCTCGACGATCAGCAATTTCGAACACGGCGAAGCGCTGGAATTCCTCGCTCGCATGGCCCGCATCATCGGCAAGTCGGGCGGAGTCCTGATCGGCGTTGACCTGCTCAAATCCGAGGAGCGCCTGATCAAGGCCTACGACGACGATCAAGGCGTGACTGCTGCATTCAATCTCAACCTGCTCCACCGAATGATTCGCGACCTCGATGCCGCCATCGATGTCGAAGCGTTTCGGCACGAAGCCAGGTTCAACAGCCAGCTGGGACGGGTCGAAATGCATCTTGTCGCGAAGACGGACACGGAAATCGGCCTGGCGGGTCAGCGTTTTTCCTTTGACGCGGGCGAGTCGATTCACACGGAGAACAGCCACAAGTATTCGATCGACGGATTCACGGACCTGGCCCGATCCGCGGGCCTGCGCTCGGAGCAGGTCTGGACCGACCCAGACGGGCTTTTCAGCATGCACTGGCTCATCCTGGATTCCTCTTCAGCTCAAGCCTGAGGGCCCCGAATCGAGTCTGTCGACCCAGTCAGTCAGCCCACCCCCAGGGCGGCGGCGGCGGCGCGACCGTACGGCTCAGATCGAAATCGATTTGGAAAACCCGGGGCGTCCCGAGGCGCCGAAGACCGTAAGTCAAGGTCTCGCCCGGCTCGATCTCTATCATCCAGACGTTGGAGAACGCCGCCTCGATGACCTGACGCGTCTGCTCATCGGCAGGGAAATACTGCCTCGTGGCCTCGCCACGGTTGGAGGCCAGGCCTCCATACAGACTGATGTCAGAGGGTGTTCCATCCTCGTGGCGATGAACGTGCCGAAGCCGGATCCGGCCCTCATCGCGGGTGATGACCCAGGTCCTCGAGCGGTCGCTGCCGACCTGAAACGGTATCCGGATCCAGTCCGAGTGACAGTCCCGAACGTGCATGACCAGGCGCTGCCCGACAAAGTCCCGTTCGCCCTCAGGATGTTGAATCAGCTCTCCTTCATAGGCCTGACCGCAAAGTGCTTCGAGATGATTCCAGAACCGATGGACCGGGTCCTCGAAAAGAATCACGTCGGCCTGGGCGGACGCCGCTAGAAAAGCCAGTAGGACTGAAATGCTCCGCATGGGGCGTGATGCTCTCGAGGACTCCGTGAACGATACCATCCTTTAGCGACCCCGAGCTTGCGTGCCTCCAAACCGGCGGGCCCGAGCGATTGACGCCGTTGCATGGCCACAAACCGGCCTCGGCCTAAAGGTGAGAGGGTAAAATGGCGAACTGACATCCAAAAAAATCTCTCGGAGAACGCGACATGACCGAACCCAAGCGCATCGCCATCACCGGAGCCGCGGGCCAGATCGGCTACCAGCTTTGTTTTCGTATCGCCTCGGGCGATCTGCTCGGACCGAATCAGCCGGTGATCCTGCAGCTGATCGAGATTCCGCCGGCGCTGGATGCCCTGATGGGCGTAGCCATGGAACTGGAGGACGCGGCAATGCCGCTGCTTGCCGGCGTGGAAGCGACGGCGGACCTGGAAGTCGGCTTCAAGGACGCCGACTACGCCTTTCTCGTAGGCGCCAAACCGCGCGGGCCGGGCATGGAGCGGGCCGATCTCCTGAGCGAAAACGGGAAGATCTTCGGGCCCCAAGGTCGGGCCCTGAACGCCGCTGCGAACCGTGACGTGAAGGTGCTGGTGGTCGGCAATCCGGCCAACACCAACGCCCTGATCGCCCAGGCCCACGCCCCTGATATTCCCAAGGACAACTTCACGGCCATGACGCGCCTTGATCACAATCGCGCTCTGGCCCAGCTGGCACACAAGACGGGCATTCATCACACGAATATCCGCCGCGTCACGATCTGGGGCAATCATTCATCGACTCAATACCCCGATCTCCATGAAACGAAGGTCGGTGGCCATTTCGCCCTCGACATGGACGGCATCGACGAGCGGTGGTACATCGAGGAATTCATCCCCACGGTTCAGCAGCGGGGCGCAGCGATCATCAAGGCGCGCGGCGCATCCAGTGCGGCTTCCGCTGCCTCGGCGGCGATCGATCACATCCGCGATTGGGCGCTGGGCACCGACGGCGACAACTGGGTCTCCATGGCCGTTCCCTCCGACGGCAGCTATGGCATTGCGCCCGGCGTGATCTACTCCTTCCCTTGCTCCTGCGATCAGGGTCAATGGAAGATCGTCCAGGGGCTTGAAATCAATGCTTTCTCGCGCGAAAGAATGGACGCGACCGACAAGGAGCTTCGGGAAGAGCGCGCGGCCGTCGAGGCCCTTCTGGGCTGATTGGCCGGAAAAGAAAAAGGCGCACCGTCACTAGGAGCGGCGCGCCTGCATCGGCCAGACGGGGCGGCTCGATTTAGCCGTCCCGTTTGCCGGTTCAGTTCAGGCTGCGATACTTCCGTACGACCAGCATCGCCATTTCGAGCGCCTGCTCGTAGTTCAAGCGCGGATCCACGGTGGTCTTGTAGCAGGTCTCAAGATCGGTCTCGTTGAGTTCGCGCGCACCGCCAATACACTCGGTCACGTTTTCACCGGTCAGCTCCAGATGCACACCGCCGAGGCGAGAACCACAGGCAGCGTGGATTTCGAAGGCCTGCTCGACCTCCGCCCGGATATTATTGAAATTGCGGGTCTTGAAGCCGTTGCTGGTCTTTTCCGTGTTGCCGTGCATGGGATCACAGATCCACAGGACCGGCGAGCCTGTTGCTTTGACTGCCTCGATCAGACCCGGAAGGTGCGAGCCCACCTTGCCTGCCCCCATGCGATGAATGAGCACAAGCCGGCCCGGCTCGTTATCCGGATTGAGCGTGCGGATCAGGCCCTTGAGCCACTCCGCGCTCATGCCGGGACCCACCTTGATCCCCATCGGGTTGCGAACGCCGCGGAACATTTCCACGTGCGCCCCATCAAGCTCTGCGGTCCGCATGCCGATCCAAGGGAAATGCGTTGACAGATTGAACCAGCCATACTGGCGCGGAACCTGACGAGTGAGCGCCTGCTCATAGGGCAAGTGCAAAGCTTCGTGCGAGGTGTAGAAGTCGACGCGCCGGAGGCTGCCAGGCTGCTGACCGGTGATCGTTTCCATGAACTTGACGGACTGCCCGATGCTGTCGGAGATGCGGTGGAACTCAGCTGCCAGGGGCGAGTGCTCGACCCATCCCAAATCCCAGTATTCCGGGTGGTGAAGATCGGCAAACCCGCCATCGACCAGCGCGCGCACGAAGTTCATGGTCATCGCCGAGCTGGCGTGGCCCTGCAGGAGCCGCGCCGGATCGGGCCGACGGGCTTCGGCGGTGAACTCCGGAGAATTGACGAGATCCCCCCGGTAGCTCGCCAGCGTCAATCCATCGCGAGTTTCCGTGTCGGCAGATCTGGGTTTCGCGTACTGTCCGGCGAAGCGACCGACTCGCAGCACGGGCATTTCCAATCCGTGCAGAAGAATCAGCGACATCTGAAGCAGGACTTTCAGGCGATTGGCCACGATCGATGATTCGCATTCGCTGAAAACTTCAGCGCAATCCCCACCCTGGAGGAAGAACCGTTTGCCCACCTGGGCCTCGGCAATTTGCTGCTTGAGATTGAGAATCTCCCACGAGGTCACGAGGGGCGGCCTGCCGGCGAGCTTGGCAAGAGCAGCGCTGAGCTCCTGCTGATCTTCGTATCGCGCTTGCTGCCCGGCCGTCTTTTGACGCCAGGAGTCGGGTCTCCAGCCTTGAGCCGGGGTGATGGGCTTGAGGTGATCAGTCATGCTTGGGTCCTGAGTTTCTTCTTGTAAATCGGATAGTTACCAATGAAATCAATGTCCCTTTCGGAACAATGCAGGCAGGATAAACAAAGTTAAGCCAACATACCAGATCAGGGTCCAGGCCGGCATCGACAGCCCCAGGAAGGTCCAAGACACCTGCGCGCAGTCGCCGCTAGCGGTAAACGCCTCGGTCAGGATCTCGCTCCAGCTGAATTCGAAGGCCATCATGGTCGGCCAATCCGCACCACAGCCGCCCATGGGATCGGCAGGCGCATTCTGCAGTCGGACGTGCTGGGTGGCGGTCACCAGGCCCCACACCGCTCCTCCAAGAAATGGCACGCCGTAGAGCCAGCGCTTCCAGTCACGCGGGTAATGAATAGCCAGGCCGAGCGCCGTAAGCGCCATGATCATGAACCCGAAGCGCTGCAGCATGCACATGGGGCACGGCGCGAGTTCCAGAACGAACTGCGCGTAGTAAGCGTAGCCAAGGAGGCCGAGGCAGGCCACAACGATGAAGACGTAAGGCCAGCGGGTTCGATAGAGATTTTTGAGCATGATCATGTCTCGAAAATAGAGAAACTAGAGACGCCGGAACGGGCTGATCGTTCAACGAGGGCGCAATGTTCCAGGTCTATTGGTACGCATCAAGGTCGCTGGCAAACAGCGCCTCGATCTCGCGGAAAGCCTTGAACTCCAGATGATTGCCGCTGGGATCGGCAACGAACATCGTCACCTGCTCGCCCCGGCGTCCCTCGAAGCGCACGGTCGGCTCGATGACGAAAGCAAGCCCGGCGGCGCGGAAGACTTGAGCCAGCTCATCGAATCGATCCCAGTCGAGGATCGGCCCGAAATGACTGGCCGGGACAGCGTGCCCATCGACCTGATTATGCTGACGGGCGGGGTGCTGGTCTGCCTCGACACGGTGGAGGACCAGCTGATGGCCGAAGAAATCGAGGTCCACCCAATGCTCGGATCGACGCCCCGTTGGACAGCCCAGCAGGTCGACGTAGAAGGCGAGCGTCTCGTCCAGATCAATAACCGGCAATGCCAGGTGAAAACGCGGATAGGGATCCGAGGGCAGCTGTCCTTCACCTACGTCAGCCATTTCAGCACCGTCGTCTTGAAGCGCGTGTAGGGCGCGAAGCGAATCGTGACCTCGGGCCAGCGAGCGCGGCGCATCACGGATTTGAGATGGCTCAAGCGATCGAACCCGGCCTGCCCGTGATAGCTGCCCATGCCGGACTCACCCACTCCGCCGAAGGGCAGATCAGGGACCGACATGAAGAAAATCACGTCGTTGACGAGCATGCTGCCCGCGCTCACCTGGTCGACGAACTGCTTCTCGCTGTCGGAACTTCGGGTAAAGAGGTAGGCCGCGAGCGGCTTTTCGCGCCGACGAATGAAGTCGATCGACGCGGCTAGGGAGTCCGCATCAACGATCGGCAGAATAGGCCCGAAGATCTCTTCCTGCATGATCGGATCGTCTTCGGCAACGTCGGTGACCACGGTCGGCTCGATTCGCTCCGCGTCGTCGTCGGCCTTGCCGCCGATCGCGATATCGCCGTCATCGAGATAGGCGACCAAACGATCGAAATGCCGGCGATTGATGATCTTGCAGTAATCCTCGCTATGTAGTCGATCCGCCTCGTACATATCATCGAGCGTGTCCCTCATGGCCTCGATCAGCGCCTGACGATCGTCTGGATGCACCAGAACGTAGTCCGGTGCAATGCAGGTCTGACCGGCGTTCAGGGTCTTGCCCCAGAGCACTCGGCGCGCTGCGGACTTCAGATCCGCACCGCGATCGATGACGCAGGGGCTCTTACCGCCCAGCTCGAGGGTGACCGGCGTTAAATGCTCGGCCGCTGCGCGCATGATGATGCGCCCCACGGCCGCGCCGCCGGTGTAGAAGATATGATCGAAGCGCAATTTCAGCAGCGCCGTGGTTTCTTCGACCGCGCCCTCGACGACGCGAACGGCGTTTCCATCCAGGTATTTCGGAACGAGTTCGGCGATCAGCTTCGAACAGTGCGCCGCGATCTCCGAGGGCTTCAGAACCACCCCATTGCCGGCCGCAAGCGCGGGTATCAAGGGGCCGAAAAGAAGCTGAATCGGATAATTCCAGGCGCTCATGATCAGTATCAGCCCAAGGGGCTCAGGCTGAATCCAGCTTGTGCCCGGCTGGCCGATCAGCGGCGTTTCCACCGGCCTCCGCCTCGTCCAACGCTTCAGATTCTTGCGCGCGTACTTGATTTCGCTATGCAGCAGGCCGATCTCGAGCTGAACCTCGTGGGCAGGCTTGTTCAGATCCGCGGCCAGAGCCTGTTCGATCAGGCCTTCGTTTTCTGTCAGGAGGGCCTTGAGGGCATCGAGCTGCTGACGACGCCAGTCCAGCGGCCGGGTCAACCCACCATCGAAGGCCTCTCGCAGCTCTTTTAACAACTCGGGATAGTGCTCGATCTCGCTCATGCCGGCCTTTGTTTGGGGAACAACTTTCAGCCCTAATGGTAGCGCAAACGCCTCGGGCAATCGGCCGGCGCCGGGCTTTCGGTTACCCTTGGCGCAGCGATTCACACCCAGGATCTGGAATGGCTTCGACTCTGCTGATCGCCAATGCTGGCGCTGGCACCGACAACGACCGTCTCACCGGACTCGCCGATGCCCTGCCGGGCGACGTGGAGCGCGTGGCGCTTCGATCCGGGGATGATCTCCCGGCACGGGTCCGGGATGCCAAGCAAGCCGTTGAGCGAATCGTCCTCTGTGGCGGCGATGGCACGGTCAACTGGGCTCTCGATGCGCTGCTCGATGCCGAAAGACCCGTCGGCTTGATTCCGTCCGGAACCGCTAACGATCTCGCCCGCTCCCTCGGGATTCCAGACGATCCTTGGCAGGCCATCGAGATCATCAGAGACGGCCACCAGCGAAAGATCGACGTTGCGCGGGCCAACGGCAAGAGCTTCATCAATGCCCTCGGGATCGGTCTGGGCCCGCTGACCACCCGCGCCATGGACAGCGATGAGAAGGCCAAACTAGGTGTTGGAGCGTATTTCCTTGGTTTGATTCGAGCGCTGCGTCGAGCGCCCCACTTCGAGGCCCGAATTCGATCCGAGGATGACGTGCGCCAGGGACGCTTCCTCCAGATCACGATTGCCAACGGCATCCACTACGGCGGCGGCATGACCGTGTCGGCCCAGGCACGTCTGGACGATGGCAGGCTTGACGTGCTGCTGGTTCGCGCCTCGAGTCGCTGGCAGCTGCTGGCCAACGCGCTCAGATTCAAGACCGGATGGACCGACAATTCGGAGCTTCTCGACCATTGGCAATGTCGTAGTATTGAGGTCGAAACGACACCTGATCTCGACGTCACGGCCGACGGCGAGTTCTTGCTCCGCACGCCGCTGAAATGCGAAATTCTTCCTCAGGCCCTGACCCTTTTTGCACCTGAAACAGGCCAATGACCCATGCCGAAATCCGTTCTTCTGACACCGCGACAGCAGGATCTGGTCGAGGTAGATCGAGGCTTGCTCTCCATTATCGAACGCTATCGATTCGTCGAGGAGCGCCTCGCAGAGCAGCCGACGGACGCGCTGCGTCGCCGCATCCGCTCCCGTCGCGAGCAGCTTGCAGTCGAACATAAAGAATTCAAGCAGCGGCTCGAATCCGAAGATCTCCTGCCCCATGCGCCGGAAACTGATCTCGAGGACCTCAAGCGTATCGCCGCGGCGGTTCGAGCCTGGGTCGAGAACGACACGAGGCAGGCGCTGCTGGACTGGCTGATCGAAACCGAACAGAACTGGCAGGCCGTGCTGGAGGGCTTTGAATCGAGCGAGATCGAAAGCGCCACGATCAAGCCCCTGCACGAGAGCGCCGCCTCGGCAATCGATGGGATGAAGGAATTTCGCAGCAGCGATGGAGAGCATTGAGTCTTGCCGAGGCGCCAGCTTTTCGCGCTGCAAGCGCTTCCGCTATGCGCTCTGGCGCCGGTGGGACCTTGACCGTCCGGCCGTGGCAATCATCGGCCTCAATCCCTCGACGGCCGATGCCGAACACGATGACCCAACGATTCGCCGCTGCACGTCCTTCGCTCGCGACTGGGGCTTCGGTGGCCTGGTGATGGCAAACCTGTTCGCGTTCCGCGCGACCGTGCCGTCGGATCTGAAGCGGGCGCGCCGTCCGATTGGGCCCAGAAACGACCAGTGGATAGGCCGGATCGTCCGTGTCTGCCCGACGCTGGTCGCGGCCTGGGGCAATGACGGCGCGTGGATGGGGCGATCCGCCGAGCTCCGCCGGCGCCTCGGCTCCCGCCTCCAGGTCCTCCGCCTGAACAAGAGCGGCGAACCCGCCCACCCTCTCTATCTTCCCGCACGACTTCGGCCCGTGGCCTGGATCAGCTGACGAGAGGATCAAGGGAACCTCTGAACAATTATGCTCGGAGCGCGTTTCAGTCGGAAAAGCCGCAGATCGTGTGGTGCGACGCGAGTG
>Ga0207419_1001170_pt1 | contig 20594 bp, 24 predicted proteins | sample ElkSloMetagenome_4_FD_184723 | JGI IMG/M metagenome (GOLD analysis project Ga0207419, IMG submission 184723) | Hot spring microbial communities from Elkhorn Slough, Monterey Bay, USA - MD2A (version 2) | ecosystem: Environmental > Aquatic > Marine > Intertidal zone > Estuary: Microbial mat ...
CTTGTTTACTCATAGCAACGGCATGATCGGGAGCAGTAACCTGAAACGTCCCATCGATTCGTTCCAGAGAGACATGCCCGTATTCATAGGGACGACCACAGCGAGAAAACCATTCCCTCTGAGTATAGCACCGACACCCTGTTTTCAGGTCGATCACAGGTCACCAAAAAAAGTGTTACCAATGCGAAAATCACGACAATGCTGATTAATACACATTTTAGACAGGACTCCAGCAACCCCCACGGGGTCTGTGGAGCGTAAAACAACGGTATCGAATCATAATTCTGGAATCACAAAAGGAGGAAACATGCCTGTTTCACTGGAACTCGTGGTCTTACTCATCGGCCTGGCTATCTGGTGCAGCCTGTACGCCCTGATCCTGCACTGGATTCGGCCCTGGTACAACCGTCACAACCTGACTGCCCTCACCGTTGTCCTGGGCAATCTCTGGATTATTGCCGCAATGTTCATTGCAGCAGCCACGGGCATTGTTCCAATGGGTGCCGCCGTGCTGCTCTTCCTGCTCAATGCAGCGGCAGGAATGCCCATTATCATCTGGCAATTCTGGGATTATTCCATCCGAAAGAACAAGAGTATCATTCGCAACGGTAATTGTACAAAAGATGGCACAGAAGATTAACAACGGAGCTGAGGTCCTGGACCTGCTGCTGGCGCACGTGGCCTATTTGCGCCGCTCGATGCAGCGGGCCAGCGATGCCCTGTACAGAGACCCGATGGAGGTGAACGACTACCTGAACAGGTCGCTCAAGCGACTCTCCGATCTGGAGAACTGCCTCCGTGAGGATCTCGACCCAATGCTAGAACGGCGAGATCGACGGGTCAAGGCACAGGACATCGAAAACCGTGTGCGGTCGGTGGAACAAACGCTGGCAGAATTGACCGACTTGTTGCCACTGCTGAGGGAAGAAAAGGAGGACTCATGAAAACCACCATCCACCGCACCTGCACTGGCTGCGGCAACATCCTGCGGATCGTCATGCCACGATCCCAGGGCGGGGCAGCATTCCTGCCAGAGATGCAGCGCGTTTTACGCTGCCCCACCTGCGGATCACCTATCCTGATCCAGGTCATAGAAGGTTCCGCGCACGAGGGAATCAACAGTCGGTCGGAAAACACAAGGGCAGGCGCGATGCCTGCCCCACCCCATACCGATTATTGATCCTCACGAGGTAAACGCCTCAATGGGGATAGTACCACGCAAGAATGGTACCACAATTTTATCGGTATGGCAACAAATAAGTAAGGAGACATCAAATGGGTATCGGACGTATCGAAACGGTCCAGACGGAATTTACGACTGTCGGATGGGGCAACGGCCTGATGAAAGCCCGCCCGCTGGTTGACAACGGCAAAAAGGCCGCTCCCTTCAACGGCTTCATTGGCTTCTTCACGGAAGTCGGGCGCGACCACGCGCTTGACGATGCAATGACGCAGGCGGGGATTGAAAAGATTGAAGCGCAGCACCCGAGGGAGAACGGCGACCCTATCATCAAAAACCACTGGAACCTGGGCGAGGAACTGCGCTTCTACCCCATCACCCAGGGGCCGCCCGCCGCAACCCTGCGCCTCTGTCTCGCGCCGCGCACACAGCCCAGGGTAGTAGCAAGCGGCATCGGCCTGCGCTGGCCTGAAGGCGGCGACTCCCAGATCGGTATCATCGGCTACCTGGAGCCGCTCATCAAGGTGGGCTACATCGAACCCGTCAAACTCGCTACCCGCAGCCTGATGGTGGACTACTTTCTCAAGGCACTGGCCGACCACCACCGCGTAGCGAAGTTCGCTGACAGCATTGTTGACCGCCAGAAACACCCCGACGTGGTCGAACTCTACGAACTGGCATGGATTATCGGGGCGGGGGAGCAGGTGTCGTTCGGCAAAACAAAGACCTCCCTGGTCTCGCCAATGATTAGCATGCACCCGCACGACCTCACGAAAGAATACATCAGGGACATCTACCTGCGCGACGACGAAACGGGGCAGGCGGTGCGCGAGAAAGCCCTCCAGGATTGGGAAACCATCAAGGACTGGGCGGCAACGTTTGCCCAGGGGACAGGCGACCAGTTTACCGACGAGCCGCATGATAAAGAAGGCAACACAGGCAGCGGCGGCAGTGCCAACGGTAGCGAGGAACTCACTGGCACGGTGCTCTCGACCGAACCAGGCGAGAAGAGCTTCAAGCTCCAGCTTGGCGTTGGTAGCACGACCCATGCGTGTATCGCCTTCAAGGATACCCATAGGCAACTGATGGGAACGGCGCTACCGAATGGCACCACACTCACGGTGAGGGGACGCCACGACAGCGACCCCCAGTGGGGCAAGCGCTTCATTATCACCTCGTTCACGCTCGGGGATGCCGCGGTGGAGACTGAGGACACTGAGGAAATTCCGTTCTAGCTGAATTCAAGCAATGCCCTGCCCCGGCGACTCAGTCGGGGCAGGGCGGGAGCGTAACCAGATGCACGAGACACACGAAATTCGATGCCCACTCATTATTATACAGTTCGTCAAGAGCACCAGGGAAGATTGGTGCTCGGTAAATGCGCTCGTGCGCGAGGGGCCAGTGGAACTGCTCAACCGCTCGATCTCCATAGTGGGCAGCCTCCCCGACGTGGAAGAGCGCGCCTGCTACGATGTGCGCCTGAAACAAGAGGTGCATCCCCAATGGGGTGAGCAGTATCGGGTGCTGGCCGCTATGAAAGCCGTGCCCAAAGACCGCCGCAGTCTGGAGCGCTACCTGGTGAAGGTGATGCCGAAGATCGGCACGGCGCGCGCTCGATACATCATTGATGCCTTCGAGGAGAGCACTGTGGCGGTGCTCGACAGCGAAGTCGCGGAAGAACGCCTGGTCAATGAGGCGGACATCCCCCGTGATGCAGCGAGTGAGGCGCTGCGCGAATGGCGCAAAGACCGCGACCGCCGCGATACGGAACTGCTGCTGCTTGATGCTGGCATTCCGATGCGACTGGCCGCGGCAATCACAGATTATTTCTTTTTGTTCAGCAGCCAGACAATGGCTGAAATCATCGAGAGCAACCCCTACCAACTGATGCTCGTGCCTCGGGTGAGCTTTCGCCAGGCCGACCAGGTGGCACTGAACAGTGGGGTGCGCGGCGACGACCCGCGGCGGATCTACGCTGGCGCGGCGCACGTGGCTCGGGAGAAAACCCGCGAGGGGCATTGCTACATACCCCTTGATGACCTGATGGCAGCCACAAGTGCGCTGCTTGGGCAATCACCCCAGGCTATCATCAACGCGCTTGAGCAGTCAACAGACAACGCGCTGCTGGTGATTGATGAGCAACAACGCTGCTGGCCTATCGGCATCCTCACGGCAGAGAAGCAAGCCGCCTCGGGGTTGCACCGCCTGCGCTCGGTGCCCTCACCGATTGCCTATCGGTCTGGCAAACGGGCCACGCCCGCGCCCGCGGTGGTTGCTGGTGTGGATGCCTGGGACGACGACGATCCCCCTGGGGAGCACCACGCATCAGTGAACACAAGGAGGCTATAATGCAGCTCACCCCCGAACAGCAAGCCGCGGTTGACCTCTGTCTCCGCGAGAAAGTTTCCATCATTACGGGCGGGCCAGGCACAGGAAAGAGCACGGTCTCCCGCGCCATCGTTGACGCTTTCAAGGAGTATGGCTACTCCGCTGGCATTGCACTCGCCGCCCCGACGGGCAAGGCAGCGCGCCGCCTGGCCGACTGCACAGACGAAACAGCAACTACAGTGCATCGCCTGCTCAACCACCCCGACCCCGACAGTATCACCCTCTGCCTCGTAGACGAGGCGTCAATGCTCGATATCGAACTGGCCGACCTCCTCATTTCAATGCTACCCGACCACGCCCACCTGGTCTTTGTGGGCGACGTTGACCAACTTCCCTCGATGGGCCCGGGCAAGGTGCTTGCTGATCTCATTGAAGCGGGAATCCCAACGGCGCGCCTCACGCAGATCCACCGCCAGGCCGCGGGCAGCCAGATTGTCCAGACTGACCACGCAATCCGCGAGGGCGTGGTGCCTGAGATCAACAACGCCCCCGACGGCGACACCTTCTTCTTTGAAATCCCCGACGCCAACCGCGTTGCGGAGCAGGTGGTGCGCCTGGTGACTGACGCCATCCCCAACAAATTCGGCATCCCTGTTGAGGATATCGCCGTGATTGTTCCCCAGTACGGCACGTCCATCAACCAGGGGTGCGGTATCCACCGCCTCAACACCGAACTGCAAGCAAAACTCAATCCGCCCAGTTCTGAAGCGGAATCCTGGGAAAACACAAAAGAAGAGCGGCAATGGAACATCCGCAAAGACCGCGTAACCATTCCCCGCGTGCTGCGGGTGGGCGACCGCCTGGTCTGGACTGCAAACGACTACAAACAAACAGGCTTTGTGAACGGCGATGAGACTGTTGTCAAAGCTATTTACGAAGAAGAGGAAAGCGGAAAACAGGTCACGAAAATTGCCCTGGAAGGCGCGCAGAAACCAGTCTCTATGAGCAACCTCACGGCTATGCACGGGTGGGCAATTAGTGTCCACAAAAGCCAGGGAAGCGAGTATCGCGCAGGAGTGGTGGTGATACATTCTAGCTTTGCCAGGATGAATACCCGACGCCTGCTCTACACCGCGGCAACGCGGCCAAAAGAATTGCTCTGCCTGGTGGGGGAAAAGCAGGCGATGGAGCAAGCGATTGCAACCGTCTACGAAAACGAGCGACGCACCGCGCTGGTGGAGTGGTTGCGCATGATACCAATGAAGGAGGCAGCCTGATGCCCAACGCCAGAGCCAGGGGGACACGCGCAATGTTCCCCAATCTTCCGCACGAGCGCGAGGCAGATCTGCTACGCGAGATCGATGATCTGGGCAAACAGATCGGAGCGCTCGTGCTGCGCCTCAACAGCGGACAGATCCACGGCGTGCGGCTCTGCCCCGCGGGGACGCCCGACCTCCTGCTGCTCCACCACGAGCAGGTGCTCTTCATCGAGTGCAAGGCACGAAACGGCAACCTCGCCGCCAGCCAGGTGCAGATGCACGAGCGACTGCGCGGGATGGGTTTCCACGTGATTGTTGCCCGCACCCTGGATGATGTGTTGAATGCCCTGGAGCATTGCAATGGTTGACCAGGCACACATTGACCTGCTGGCGCTGCTCGGCGGTTCCTACCAACGGGTGAGTGGTCGGGACGGCGGCGAATACGCTGGCTCCTGCCCCTTCTGTGGGGGGCGCGACCGCTTCCACGTCTGGCCGCATGCAGAGCACCCCAACTGGTGGTGCCGCCAGTGTGACAAGCACGGCGACGCAATTACCCTGCTCAGGGAACGCGACGGGCTGAGCTTCCAGGAAGCCACGCGGCAGCTTGGCCTGCCCGATGCCGACCCGCACCCCCGACAGCCGCGACGGGTACGCATGCCCGACCCTGCCGTTGAGCCGCCGCCACCAGACTGGCAAGCAGCAGCCTGGGCATTTGTTCAGCAAAGCGCCGCGGCGCTCTGGAGTGACTATGCCCGACCACGCGAGTGGCTGCACCAGCGCGGCTTTACCGACGCGACCCTGCGCCACTTCCAGATCGGCTACCACACAGGCAGCAGACAGCACGACCAGCGTGTCAACTGGGGGCTACCCGAGGAACCCTACACCGACCAGAGGGGACGGCAGCGGCTCCGCACCACGATCTGGCTGCCCAGGGGGATCGTCATCCCCTGGATTGCCGATGGACACCTCTGGGGCGTGCAGATCCGCCGCCCCAAGGGCAACCCGCGCTACTACTCCCTGCCAGGCAGCGGCAACGCGCTCTTCAACGCGGACGCGCTCGTGTCAGGCCAGGGGGTGGTGCTTGTCGAAGGGGCATTTGATGCTATTGCAGTGCAGCAGGAGGCGGGACACCTCGTGGCTGCCGCGGCGACGGGCAGCGGGGGAGCGCGGGCAATGCGCTGGATTACTCGTATTGCCCTCTGCGCTCCCATCCTGCTCGGCTTCGATGCCGACCAGGGCGGAGAAACCCCGACCGCCTACTGGCAAGCGATTTTCCCGAAGGCGCGCCGCTGGCCGCCGCTGGCAAATGACCCCGCGGCAATGCTTCAGCGCGGACTCTCGCTGCACTCCTGGACGCAGATCGGGCTGGCAAAGGTCGAGACGATGCAACGAACCAGAGAGGAGGTGAGCGCGTGACTAACACTGCTAACCCTGCCGACACAGCCCGCGAGGTTATCCGCGCCCTGCTGAATGGCGGGCCGACCAACGGCCACGACATCGGGGACTGCGGCGACTACGCGCCTTTCGTGCAGGAGCTTGTGGCCGCGCAGGAATCAGGAGGCCAGCAAGCGGTAGCAGCGCGCTGGAACGCACTGGCCGAAACGTCTCCCGACCTGGTGATGCTGTTGTGCGATCCCGATGCGGGCACGCCCGCGCCCCTGGAGCAACTCCTGGCCGAGATTGAGCCGTTGCCTGACAAAGACGCGGTTGAACAGCGCTTGCTGGAGCGGGTAGACCAGGCAGCAGCACTCAGCAAGGCCGACCTGATGAAGCTGGAGCAAGCCATTCGCAAGCAGGGCATTACCTATACCTGGATTCAGCAGTGGAAGGCGGCCATCAAGGAGGCGCGCCAGGCTACGAAGAAACCGAAGATTAGTGCCCAGGAATCTGAAACCAGCAAAGTGCTCTGCCAGCACCCCGACACTGGAGACGATCTTCACATGCCACCAGGCTATACCCTGATGCCCTGGGGCAGCGAGAAGGCCATTATGAAGATCAGTGGGCGCGAGATAATCCACGTCTACACCGGTATCATTGCAGTCATTGGCACAGGCTACGATGTGCATACTGAAGAGCAAACTGTCACGATCCAGTGGGATCATAACCATGTGATGCACCAGCGCACCGTGCCGCGCGCGGCGCTCACCGACAGCCGCGAGTTCGCATTGAAGATCGGCGGCGCGGGCGCGACCATCAGCGCGGAGAACCGCAGCAAGGTAACCGCGTTTCTCATTGAACAGGCGCGCGCCAATCCCCACCTGCCCCACCAGCCGCACGTCTCGCGTCTCGGGTTGACCAGCGACCTGGCGTTTGTGTTGCCAGCAGGCAGCGTGGGAACCGCAGAACCCGCGACCTACATCGGGCGCACCATTCGCCTCGGCAGCGATTCCACGATCTACCCTGAGACCATTCGAGAGATCGTGCTCACCTGGAATGCTCCCCTCCTGATGCTAGTCCTGGGCGCAAGCCTCTCCGCGCCTGCCCTGACACGCCTGCGCCCGCGCCGTAACCCGACCTTCTACCTGCCAGGGATGAGCACCATCGGCAAAACCACCGCCCTGCTCTATACGCTTGGCATCTGGGGTGACCCGACCAGGCCGCCCTTCAAGATGGAGGGCAAGAAGGTATCGCCGGCGGCGTTCTTCCAGACCCTGGGTGAACTCAACGGACTGCCGCTCTTCGTTGACGAGGCACACACCAACGACCGCCACGACCACCTGGAAGGGCTGTGCTACCAATTTGCCAACGGGCAACGCTACTCCCGTGGCACGCTGGAGCAGGTGGCCACGGGGGGCGACGACATTTACGGCGTGCTGTTTCTGGCCGGCGAGGCCGTGCCTGCATTCCGCTACGGTGGCGCGCATCGCCGCATTATGTGGTGCGACTGCGATGCCTGGCTGCCGCTTGGTGACGGCGCGGGAGCACAGACCGACCTGGGCAAGCAGCGCGCCGAACGGCTGGAGCAGGCGTGGGAAGCAGGAGCTGGATTGTTCGGCAAAGCCTACTGCAACGCGCTGTGGGCAAACTGGGACACCTTTGTGGCTGATGTGAATGCGTTCAAAACAGACAAGAATATCACCTGTCTCTCATCATGGGCTGAACCGCTCGCTATCTGCGCCGCGTCGCTCAAATTGCTCTTCTCGCTGGTCATCCCCGACGGCGAGGTAACCTGGGATTTCTCATTGTGGCGAGAGATCCTGGAGTCGGGGCACACCGAGGCCGACCCCGCAACGGTTGCCTTCGACGGCATTTTGACGATGCTTGCCCAGGCGCGGAACAATGATGGGTTTGCCAGCTACACCGTTCCCACTGGCTGGAAAGAAGAACGCTGGATGAACGGACGCCGCATTGCCTGCAACAAGGGCGATGGCCACTGGCTTGTGTTAAGCAACACCGAGGAATTGAAGCGCTTTACCAATTCAGAACGCCCCGTCCAGGAACACGGCACAAAGTGGGTGAAGAACGGATGGGTTACGTCATCCAAACGAGGCACACGAGTCATCACCACGACGTACACGATTATTTCCAGTGGAGACAAAGCCAATGTGCTAAAGATCCCCGAAACAGTGCTGGAGCAATGGGGGCAGGAACAAGAATAACATAATACAAGGAATGAACAAATGAACGTATACCAGGATACCCCACCAGGGTACATGTACAACCCATGTACAACGATGTACAACCACCATGTACAACCAGTTTCAGACCGTTCTAGTCGTGTGTCTGGATTCTGTTGTACCGTTGTACATGTTTTTTGCGCCCCTACATGCGCGCGTAGTTTTTTTTACACATGTCCCCCTGGTATGTGTAAGAAAAGTTACGCGCGCATGTAGAGCTGTAAAAACATGTACAACGGTACAACAAGATTCAAATAGGTGATTAGAAAGAATTAAAACTGGTTGTACATGGTGGTTGTACATCGTTGTACATGGGTTGTACATCCCACGGGAGGAAAGCAGATGTCAGGAATAACAGTCAAAATATCGCAGCAAAAGGGAGAAATACCCCTCAACCGCCCTGCTTGCCTGGTGCGGCTCTATCACCTCTGGCAGGCTGAACGCAACCAGGGGCACGAGCTACCGCCTGATGAGCAGGGGCTAGAACCGCACACCCTCCCCGATGCCGATCTGGTTGCGCTCGGGAAGCGTGTTGCAGCGCGGGTCAATGCCCGACAGCAACAGGTAGCGCCGGCGTCACCTGCCCCACGGGTTGCTGGCCAGGAACTCTTCCCCGACGACGACACGATTCCCGCCCTGGCAGGCAACGCAGCGGCAGCGCCTTCCCTGGTATGCGACGCAACGCCAGCGCCCGCCCTGGCAGGCAACACAGCGGCAGCGCCTTCCCTGGTATGCGACGCCTCCGCAGCGGCAACGCCCGCCCTGGCAGGCAACGCAGCGGCAGCGCAGCAGATCAACCGACCTGGTTGCATCGCTCGATTGCATGAGCTGTGGCAGCAGGAGCGCAGCCTGGGCTTTGCCTCACCAGCAAGGGAGATGACCATCAATCTGGTCGCCCTCCCCGATGCCGATCTGGTTGCGCTCGGGAAGCGTGTTGCAGCGCGAGTCAAGGCTCGGCAGCAGCAGGTTGCCCCCGCCACGCCTGGTCAGGGGGGCAAGCTGCCCGCAGCGCCCTACCGCGTGCAGCAGGTTACCTTCCTGGAAGAAACCATCCCAACGCTCTACCGCGTGGTGCTGCCAGATGGAACGGGGTTGCCCTGGGCTGATGACATCTTGCTGGCACACGCCAGCTATAGCACCTGGTTGGACAAACAGGGCGCGCCCGTGCCCGAATTGCCGCCAGACAGTGGAGTGAGCGCGCCGAGGGGCAGCAGCTTGCTTGACGATATGGCGCGCGCCAGGGTGCAAGGGCTGCGCAACGCTGGCCTGCTTGCCTTTGGCGAGGGGAACGCGGGGGGCTTCTTCTACTACGCAAATCTGGAAGGGCCATTTGAAAGCGAAGACGCCGCGCAGCAGTGGGCGGCAGATGACCCGACGCGCATCAAGGTGCTGGAACTGAGCAGCCCTGGCGACCTGGTTATTCGTGAGGGAAACGGCGGCTACTACTACGATGCAATTGTCGCTGTCCCGTTCGAGAGCGAAGACGCCGCGGAGCAGTGGGCAGCAGGGGCGCGCGCGTGCCCGCAGGCTGCGCCAGACACCGAACGGGACGCGCCCGTGCCCCATTCGGACGAGAAGGGTAATGGTATGTGGGGTAGACACGCAGACGAGCGCCTGCAATTGTTGCTGCGACTTGCAGCGTTGCAGCGCGAGCAGGGGGTGCCTGTATTGTCTCCCCTGGAACTGGGCAACGTGAGCAATGAAGAGATTGCGCAGCGCATTGCTGCCCTGGAAGGGCAAGGCGAACGCGACGAGGGCGCGGTGCAGCAGCAGGTGCAGCAGCAGGTGATGGAAGGGCAAGGCGAACGCGACGAGGGCGCGGTGCAGCAGCAGGTGATGGAAGGGCTGGTATGAAGCAGCGCGAGCACCCGAACCCACGTTTCAAACGCGCCCACAGGCATTGTCAGGCTGGCAAGGAGCAGGGTGTTCTGGGCAACTCAACCCTTGTGTCGGTTCGCATCCTCAGGGGGCTGAGAATGGCGCACAGCGCGTCTGGGGGCAGTGCCAGATTGAACAGGGGTTCGGAACGCGCCCACAGCCACGCTCAGCAAGGCGCTGAGGGGTGTCTCTGGCGCGACCTGACTTCCTGGTCGGTTCGCACCCCAAGGGGGCTGAGAATGGCGCACAGCGCGTCTGGGGAGGGGGGGTGATGGTGAACTGGTGGCGTGGAAAGCGCGCCCCGAGGTGGGCGTGGATAGGCAGCGAGGGAAAGCAGCAAGGGAACACCCTGTTTTGCAGTGCTCTCAGGGCGCACAGCGCGTTTCTGGGGGGGTGGCCTGAAGATGGTTGCTGCTGCTCTGGTTGTATGGAGTGGGGTAACTGCCCGATGTGCGGGAGCAGCGGGTGGTCTGATGGGGACTATTTACCTTGTTACAGGGAGGAAACGCAATGAACGAAGAGACGTTGAACGCAATCAAAGCACGCTACAACGCAACGCAGTTTGAGCGCAGAGATGATGGCTTTGTGGTGCGCGCCCGTCATGACATTCTCGCCCTCATTGCAGAGGTGCGGCGACTGAGTTACCGCCTGGCAGCAGCCGATGATCTGCTGTGTCGTTATCAGAAGGAGTGGTGGGATGACGTTAACAGGGAAGAAGGTTTGTCTGAAGATGTTGATGCCTATTTTCTGTTTTGCGCAGACGAGGATGACGGTTCTCCCTGCCCCTCGTGTGGAGCATCCGCGCCGTTTGGGGGGATATTTGACGACAATTTGCCCAGGGGGATGAGCGAGGATGCCAGTGTGGACTTAGAGATGTCTGTCAGGTGCCCCCACTGCGAGGCAGACCTGGTGGTAACCAACACAGACACCGAATACAACGTTCGGGTTGCCACCTGGTTGGATAGCGTATCTGGAAATAGTGCATAGCAAAGAGGAAAAACGAACTATGAAATTCTCGTGTCAACAAGGAAATCTCAAACGTGGGCTGGCTACGGTCGGGCGGGCTGTTGCTACAAAATCACCCGACCCCGTGCTTACCAATGTGCTGCTTGCAACCGATGGCGAGCGCCTCAAGCTGGCCGCCACCGACCATGAGATCAGTATCACCTGCTGGATCGATGCCGAGGTGGAGAAAGACGGCTCTACCACCCTGCCAGCGCGCCTATTCACCGATATTGTGGGCAGCCTGCCCAACGACCTCGTTGTTCTGGCACTCGACGAGAGCACCCAGACCGTCAACCTCCAATGCGCGCGCTTTACCAACAACATCAAAGGCGTGGGTGCCGACGACTACCCCACCATCCCAACCCGTGGAAACGAAGCCCCTACCATTCGCCTGCCCGCCGACCTGCTGCGCCATTGTGTTGAGCAGGTGGCCTTTGCCGCTGCCTCCGACGGGGCGCGGCCCGTGCTCAAAGGGGTGCTGGTGCAGGTGGCGAAAGACGAAGAGAGCGCAGGCCACACCCTCACCTTTGCCGCTGCCGACGGCTACCGTCTGGCAACCCGCACCGTCTCGCTACCCGAAGGGGCTATTGCCGAATCTGAGGAGATCGAGGGATTTATCGTGCCCGCGCGCGCCCTTTCCGAACTGGCGCGCATCCTGGGGGATAGTGATGAGGAGGTGCTCATCACATTGACGCCTGGCGGCGGGCAGGTGCTCTTTTGCACTGAAAAGGTCAACCTGGCGTCGCGGCTCATAGATGGCAAGTTCCCTGACTTTCGGCGCATTATCCCGAGCGATCACCACACCCGCACCCTGGTGGACACTCAGGAGTTTCTAAAAGCGCTCAAGCTCGCCTCGCTCTACGCCACAGCCAGCCGCAACAACTCGGTGCGCCTCACCATCGAGCCAGGCAACGACGACAGCCCTGGTCGCCTCGTGGTCAACGTGACTGCCGACGAGGTGGGCGACAACACCAGCAAACTCGACGGCGTGGTCTCGGGCGAAGGGGGCAAAATAGCCATGAATGTGAAGTTTATGGCCGAGGCACTCGATGTGATGGGCACGACCCAGGTTGCACTTGAAACCCAGACCGCGCAGTCCCCAGGGGTTTTCAGGCCAGTTGAAGGGGTGGATTACATTCACGTCATTATGCCGATGACGATACGGGAAGACGGGAAATAGGCGAAAAGTACAATTTCAAACCATAGAATTGTACTTTTTGGGCGAAAAGTACAATTCTGGAGGATCGCTTGAGGTGAATGGATACAGATTCAATAATCGCTTGATAGGGCTTCGGAAAGGGCAATGAACAATGCCGTGTGACTATACAAAGTATCCCGACAACTGGCACAGTGAAATTCGCCCGCGCATCCTGGCGCGTGCTGGCAATCGGTGTGAGTGGTGCGGGCTTGAAAATGGCGCGGTCGGGGCGCGCACGCAAGATGGTTCGTTCTTGCCTATGCATGGCGTTTCTTATGCAGAAGCGAAACAAATGGAGCAAGACGATCCTGGCGATGCAGAACCAGAACAGCGCATTATCAAAATTGTGCTAACCATTGCCCACCATCCCGATCCAGACCCGCAAAACTGCGCGGATGACAACCTGGTCGCGCTCTGTCAGCGCTGTCATAACCGCCTTGACGCGCCGATGCGCGCCGCGAATCGCAAACACAAACGCCTGGAGCAGTCGGGGCAAACCAGGATGGTTTTCCCTGACTTACGGAGGTCTTGATGACCCGCATTGCGCTTGTTTCCTGCACCGCAACGAAGCTCCCCAGGGCCGCGCCCGCGCGCGATTTGTACCGCGGCACCTGGTTCACGTTAGCTCGCGCCTGGGCTGAGACCTTTGCCGACCGCTGGTACATCCTGTCGGCGCAGTATGGCCTGGTAGAGCCTGATCGCGTCATAGCGCCCTACGATGCTGCCCTGACCAGGCAGAGCAGAGAGGAACGCACCACCTGGGCGGTGCGGGTCGCCGCCGATCTGCTGCGAATAACCGAACCAGCGCGGGATGAAATCATCGTGCTGGCAGGGGGAGCATACCGCGATCCGCTGGCACTTTTGCTTGAATTGCAAGGGTTTGTGGTCTATACGCCGCTGGTGGGTCTGGGCATCGGGCAGCAGATGGCCTGGTTGAAGACCCACCTGGTGCATTTTGGGGAGCGGGCGTGAGCTATACCCTGGCAACGATGTTTAGCGGTGGCGGGCTGTTTGACCTGGGGGCGCGCGCGGCAGGGTTGACGCCCATCTGGGCAGTTGAGCGCGACCCTGCCATTGCCGCAGTTTACCGCGCCAATCTGGGCAACCATTGCATTACCGCCGACGTGAGGGGTATGGACTATACGCTGCTGCCAGTTCCCGACTGGCTCCACGCCTCACCATCCTGCACCAACGCCAGCCGCGCCAGGGGGACGGGGGGCGGCGAAACAGAGGGGGATAGGCAGGCTGCGAATGCCATTTGTCAGGCACTGGAGCGCCTCCCGCGGATTTTTTCTCTGGAGAACGTCTGGTGGTATCGCACGTTTGAGGCATTCCAGACAATCACGCAGCAGCTTGAACGCCTGGGCTATGATCGGGACTTCTGGCACCTGAACGCTGCCGATTATGGCGTTCCCCAGACCCGCAAGCGCCTCGTCCTGGTGGCGCGCCGCGATGGGCAGCAGCCGCGGCGACCTGAGCCGACCCATAGCAAGCAGGAAAAGCAAGGCGATATGTTTACCTCCCCGTGGGTTGGTTGGTATGAGTCCATTGAGGATTTGCTGCCAACTCTGCCAGAGAGTGAGCTTGCGCCCTGGCAGGTGCGGCGGCTACGAGAGTGCGCTGATACCTCGTTCCTGGTGAGCGGCACGCCCTCTTCAGACGGCAAGGGCTTTCGGTCTGAAGAGGAACCATCCTACACGGTGATGGCGTCTCCCTTCGCACCAATACGGGCGGTGCTGTGCAGCACAAACCGCGACGATGATCAACCCTATGAGAACCGACTGCGGCAGGATACCAATCCTGCTTTCACTGTAACGGCGAACAATAAGTCGCTGGTGCGCGCTGTGTTCTTTGTTGAGCCGCAAGCAATCCTGGTTGACGGATACAACGGCAGCCAGAACAGCGCTTACACGTATATCCCTCGGGCTGCCAACGAGCCAGCCTCGACGGTTACGGCCTCAATCGGGCGCGTGGCAACGCGGGTGCTGATGGAGGGGCGTTGTGTGCAACTCACCCCACGCGCTCTGGCGCGGCTTCAGAGCATTCCAGACGGCTATGTCCTGCCTGCCAACCGCCGCCTGGCAGGGCAGATTATCGGAAACGCGGTGCCTCCGCTCCTGGCGCAGCGCCTGGTGGAGGCAAACATCTAAGGAGGAGAAACAATGTCTCAACCATTCCCAAAACTCGACCGTATCAATCGGCAGCAGTTCCAGCAGGAAATGCGCGCGCTTGCTCAGGACCCGCGCCCCATCCTGTTGCTGTTCAGCCCTGTCAATGCTCTCATCGTGCGCAGAGTTCTGGAGCAGGTTGCCACAACCTCGCCGCTGCCGCAGGATTCGCCATCATCAAAGCAGGTAATCGATCTGGTGTTATCGCAGCTTCAGGATGTTCAGATGGACGACGATACTGGTCTAGTCCTATCACCGCGCGCGGCATTTCTGCTGGTGTCAGTGCTGCAATACACCTCGCGCCACCCTGAGCTACCCGAGAATGTATGCAATCTCTTCAGGGAGATCGGCGCGGCAATCAGGGGTTTTCTGGCAGAGAACTACCCTGTTCTTTGCAACGCGCTTGATCTGGGATGGGACGAGCGTTACGACGTGCCGATGGGGAATCGAACGCAATGGAATTGAGGGGGGTCGGGAAATTCCCCCCCCTGGTCGGGTTCGCTTTGGGGTTCGTTTTTGGGTTCGCAGCGCGGTTCGCTTTGGAGTTCGCAATGGGTTCGTTTTGGGTTCCAAGGGCGCGCCCGTTTCCCTTATTCCAAAGCGGGCAAATTGCCCTATAGTATTCCCTTCCCTGCCTTCACTCAAGGCAAAAAACGGCAAAAAAAAGCAGGGAAGGGGAGTGAAAAGCAGCGCAATCTTGCCCAGGCGCAGCAGCAGGCGAGGAGAGCAGCGAGGGCAGCGCCAGCGTTACCTGGCGAGGAGAGCAGCGCCAGCGTTACCAGGCGAGGAGAGCAGCGAGGGCAGCGCCAGCACGACCAGGCAAGGAAAGCAGCGCCAGCGTTACCAGGCGAGGAGAGCAGCGAGGGCAGCGCCAGCACGACCAGGCAAGGAAAGCAGCGCAATCTTGCCCGAGCGCAGCAGCAGGCGAGGAAGGCAGCGAGAGCAGTGCTCGCGTTACCTGGCGAGGAGAGCAGCGAGGGCAGCGCCAGCACGACCTGGCGAGGAGAGCAGTAAGTGCAGCGCCAACAAAGCAAGAAAGGCAATTACTATGGAAACTCAATCACCCACAGTTATCAGTGATGAGCAGCAGGTGCAGCTGCACCACGCCGATATCCGCGACTGGTGCGCAAGCTATGAGGGCGAGCGCTTTCATATCGCCTTTATGGACGCGCCCTACCACCTCACCGAGATGACTCGGCGCTACGGCAGGAATGATGCTGCCCCTGCCCAGTATGGCAACGACGGGGCATACCAGCGGCTCACTCGCGGCTTTATGGGGATGGAATGGGACGGCGGCGACGTGGCGTTTGACCCTGCGACGTGGGCGGGTATTGCGCAGGTGATGCACCCTGGGGCGTTTGTCCTGACCTTTGCAGGGGGGCGAACCTATCACCTGGTAGCGATGGCGATGCAGATGGCGGGGCTGATCATCCACGATCCGCTTGAATGGTTGTATGCCAGCGGCAAGGAAAAATCTACAAATTTGCCTGCCCAGATAGCGGCGCAGGGCAAGGGCGACGGCCTGGTAGAAGCCTGGGCAAACCACCGCTACGGGCACGGTTCGCTCGCCCCCTGCCGTGAGCTTATCGCCGTCGGGCAGGTGCCTTACCAGGGCAGCGCGGTTGACAGCATTCTCCAGACGGGCGCGGGGGCGTGGAACATCGAGGCGGGGCGCATTCCGTCGGGGGAGCGGTCTTTGTACCAACCACACGAAGGGAGAAATCGCGGGGTAGCGTATGGCGAGAAATTTACTGGTGGCACAAGCATTGGCACCACCACGACCCAGGGGCGCTGGCCGAAGCCCGTCGCCCTCTCGCATTCTCCTGACTGCAACGGGGAGTGCGTGCCTGATTGCCCCGTATGTCTGCTTGACGAGCAGAGCGGCCCGCGCGCGCCTGGGGGGAAGGTCAACGGCACCGAGCCGAGCGCGCCAACGAATGGCATCTATGGCGAGATGCAGCGCAATCCCTTCGCGCCGCACCCCGCGGGCGAGGGCGGCGCAAGCCAGTTTTATCGCGTAGCCGACTGGAATGCCGAAACACAGGAGCGCATGGCGGGATTGCCGCAGTTTCGCTACGAGCCGAAGGCAGGGGTTGAGCGCGACCTTGGCCTGGAAGAGTTTCCACCTGTTGAAGTTGGAGATGGGCGCGAAAATGCCATTGACAACGCCTACCAGCGTGGACAGACCCGCCGCTACAACCCTCACCCGACTATCAAGCCGATTGACCTCTGCCGCTACTGGCTTGGCCTACTGCTGCCGCCTGCGCGCTACGCGCCGCGCCGCTGCCTGGTGCCGTTTGCAGGGACGGGCAGCGAGATGATTGGGGCGATGCTGGCGGGGTGGGAGCACATCGTCGGCGTTGAGCGCAGCGAAGAGTATCTGCCGTATGCGCACGCCCGTCTGCGCTTCTGGCACGAGCGGCGTGGGGGCGTCGATGCACGAGAAGTGGCGCGGGCAGCCCGAAAGGCGCAGCGATTCGAGGAGGAGAGCGGGCAGGGGAGGCTGCTATAAATGCGCCTGATTTACTGCGACGGCCAGCACGGGGAGGTAATGGAATGATTTTTGATGTGCTCTACGAAAGTGCGCAGCGGGGCGAGTTGCTCCTGATTGATGGCGGCTGCTGCCGCTGGCACCTGCGGAAAGATGGACGCATCACGATCTACGAAATCCTGGCGATCCGATGTGGAGCAGGCAGCGAAATGCTGACGCAGTTGCAGGCGTATGGTAAGCCAATTCAGGCACGTTGTCCTGTTGACCTGCCAGCCAATGAGTGGTACAGGAAACGAGGTTTTGTCCTGCTCCGCACGGAGCAGACGAAATCAGGCCGGGAGGTAAATGTATGGCATCTGGAAGCATCAGTTTGATTGGAGGGTATCTGTGCGCCATTTGCGCGGCCAATCTCGCGGTGGCGCAGTGGGGCGTTGCGGCGGAGATTCCCATGGAGTTTGGATCGGAGGTGGTCGCGTGTCTCTGATGTTTGTCTGGGCACTGGCCTCAACGGTGATCTACGAGGGCAGACCACGATAATGCGCCTGATTTACTGCGACGGCCAGCACCAGCGCTTTGCCACCATTGCCGTCGAGGTCGGCTACCACTACGGAGCGCGGCTGCCGTCGCAGGCGTTCTTTCCCCTGGTCTTTGCCGATCAGGACTGGCGGAAGCCCGACCGCAAGCGCTATATGGCCGCGCTCAGGCAGCATCGGCCTGCAATAGCTACGATGCTTGACCTGGAGCACGAGGCGCAGATAGGAGAGGTGCTTGACTGGGCTGAGGAAGCATCTCAGTGGGCGGGGCGGGTGGTCATTATCCCGAAGTTCAGCGGCGCAATCGCCCGCCTGCCGCGTCGTATCGGGAACGCCGAGGTCATCCTGGGCTACAGCGTGCCGACCAGATACGGAGCAACGAGCGTGCCCGTATGGGAATTTGACGGTTGGCCTATCCACCTGCTCGGTGGCTCGCCAGAGATGCAGATGGCCTTGTTTTGCCTGTTTCATCGGGCAGCACCGCCATCCTGGATGTACGGCAAGGCTCGGCGTTTCCTACAGTCCAACTGGATGTTTGCTGGCGGAGCCGAGGTGGTCAGCGCCGACGGCAACATGGCGACCCGCCAGGCAACGCGATTGGTGGCGTTCTGGTCGGCGCAACCAGGCGAAAAAGGGCACTGGATGAGATTGCGAGAGATTGGACGAGGCGAAGAATGGAACGCGCCATACGCGGCGTTTGCGCTCTCGATGCGCCATATCTGGGCAGCGTGGAGGGAGGTTACGAAAGTGCGCGGCGGCATCGAGAAGGAGAGCGGGCAGGGGAGGCTGCTGTGATTACGACCCATCACGGCGATTGCACAGCGGTGCTGCCCATGATGAAGGCGGATAGCGTGCAGTGCGTTGTCACCTCCCCACCCTACCTGGGGCTGCGTCAATACGCGGGCGTGGTGCCGACGGCGTGGCATGCTATCGAATATTCACCGATGGCAGGGCTGCCGCCCATCACGGTGCCTGCAATGACCTGCGTGCTTGGGGACGAGGGCGACCCGCTGGCCTACGTTGCCCATCTGGTTGCCGTGTTCCGATTGCTCGGGCGCGTGCTACGCGACGACGGGGTGGCGTGGCTGAACCTGGGCAACAGCTATGCCCAGGGAAACCTGCTGCTCATCCCTTCCCGCGTGGCGCTGGCGCTCCAGGCGGATGGGTGGTATTTGCGGAGCGACATTGTGTGGGCAAAGCCAAACCCGATGCCTGAATCGGTGCAGGACAGACCCACAAAAAGCCACGAACACATTTTTCTGCTGGCAAAGAGCCAGCGATATTTTTACGACGCCCAGGCGATTGCCGAGCCATCGGTGCGTCCTGGTGATGTCCAGGTATTTGGTGGTGAGAAAGGCCGCAAATATACACCTGATAGCGATGATCCCAACTATCGCAATGGAAGCGAGCAATGGGGACGTACAGTTACTACAACTGAGACGCGCAACGCTCGCGACGTCTGGTCAATTGCAACCCGCAGCTATCACGGCGCGCACTTTGCCGTCTTCCCCGAAGCCCTGCCGCGGCGTTGCATCCTGGCAGGCAGCAGTCCCCAGGCGTGCGAGTGCTGCGGCGCGCCGTGGCAGCGGGTTGTAGAGAGGGGCGAGGCACGGCAAACCAGTTGGGCACCAGAAAAACGCACGCATCACACACAGGCAAATGGTAAGCACGGCAAAAACAGCATTTTTAGTATTGGCCTTGAGTATGAGCGGATAACCACTGGTTGGCAACCGACATGCGACTGCGAGAACGAGGGCGCGGGGCGCTGCGTAGTGCTTGACCCATTTGCGGGGTCGGGAACAACCTTGCGCGTAGCCGAAGCGTTGGGCCGTGACAGCATCGGCATTGAGGCGGGGGAATATCAGCATCTCCAGGAGGAGCGCACCAGGGCAATCCAGGTGGAGATGTTCCCTGGGATGGAATAGCGAGGAGGTTTCGGTGAACGAGCTAACGACAGACCAGGCCATCATTGCTCTGGCTGCCAACGCCTGCAAGGGGCAACCCGTGGAGATCGATGTGGCGCGGATGGTGCGGCTGCTTACCCTGCTTCAGCAGCGCGAGGCGATCTATACAGGGTTGGCGCTGCCCGATACGTGGAAGGGGAAGCGTGGTGAAATCGCCAATATCAACGCGCAGATTGCGCGGATGCGAACATTTCAGGGCAAAGGCGATGCTTGATCTCACCCTTGCTCATCATAGTAATCCTGGTGGCTTTGCCTGGGCGCAAGAGCAGGTGCAGCAGCACCACTACCTGCGGCGGCGCGTTGACCCGCGCACCCGCCCGCTGGCCTACATTGCCCACCTGGAAGGGCAGCGCGTGGGGTGCCTGATATTCGGCAGGCCAGAGAGCACGCGCTGCTACCAGGGCGATCTTACCTACGGCAGCCTTGACGATGTGGCGCGGGGGAGAGCGCAATATAGCCGTTGGGAAGTAATCAATCTGGCGCGGGTGTGGCTCTCGCCAGTGGTGCAGCGCGGCGGCGCGCTCTATGAGCCTGGCCTGCTGCCTGGCTTCACCGACCGACGCGGCGTCTGGCGTTCTACGCTGGCATCTACGGTGGTCGGGATGGCGCTAGAGCGCGTGGGCTATGATTATCTCCTGGCTCACCCTCCCGTCTGGATTGAGCAACCCTACCAGCTTCGGGTGTGCCTTTCCTACTGCGATCTAAGCTTTCATCAGGGCACGATCTACCGCGCAAGTGGGTTTGCCCTGGCGCGCCAGAACAGGTGGAAGATAGAGACCTGGATGAAACCCCTGCCGCCGCTCACTGCCGAGCAGGATGCCGAGGTGCAGCAACGGGCGCTGCGCTCGCCGCGGTCACGGTGGCATCGAGCGCAGCAGGAGCAGGGCGAGTGCAGGCAGTTAGCGCTGTGGTGAGGAATTGGTAGGGGCAACGTTGCCCCTACCGCGAGGCCATCGCCTCATCCCAACTCACC
>Ga0207419_1001171_pt1 | contig 20574 bp, 17 predicted proteins | sample ElkSloMetagenome_4_FD_184723 | JGI IMG/M metagenome (GOLD analysis project Ga0207419, IMG submission 184723) | Hot spring microbial communities from Elkhorn Slough, Monterey Bay, USA - MD2A (version 2) | ecosystem: Environmental > Aquatic > Marine > Intertidal zone > Estuary: Microbial mat ...
TTCCATGGCATGGTTCACATAAATGATCTCAGGCCCTGGATCGTGCAGCGGATTCGCCTTGGTAACAATAATACCTTCGTTGGCATATTCAACCACATTTTCAAACAAATCAAGTTGATTCTGTCGCTCTTGCAAGTCAGAAACATCGGTAAAGCTGCAAGCTAAATGATTGGGTTCAGCATCACTTTCATTGCTTAATGGAATAAAAACAATCTCATAAGTACGCAGCTTGTTTTTATTCCTTATGCTGGTATTGCTCAACATTTTTAAAGAATTACCCTTTAAGGCCTCTTTAGCATATTTTTCAAAGCGCCCATGGTTGCAGGGCAAATGATAATTACTGATGTGGTATTTTTTATCGAGATAAATACCGTTTAACAGCATGATAAGGGAGTTTGCCTTGCCATTAAAGTACTTAACATTTAAATGCCTATCCAGGATAATAGAAGCAGTATTATTACTATTAAAAAAAGTATCTAGAATATTTCGCTCAAAAAATGTCTCTTCAAACTCTTCTTTGATCTGCATCTTTTGCTCATACTGTACTATATTTTGTTCAAGCACTTGCTGATAAGTCTCTTGCAGCATCTTCAGTTCATTTTGGAGATTCGTCTCAGAAAGTGCCCCTTCTGTAATGTTCTTGATCACAAAAAATAATAGTGTTTGTTCCGTATTTTTACGCAGCAACTTACTCTCGCAATTAAGGGCTATTCTTTCATTATCAGTTTTCTCAAAAATGATGTGCTCAGATTTTTTAAAATCGAATCTACCCTCGGCTTGTGCTGTCAGTAAATCATCTAGCCTTAACAAATCCCATATTTTTGTAAAAGCCTGTTCTTCAGATTTAGGTTGGATATCTTTCAGTAAATTTTTAGCAGATTTGTTGGTGTAGCTGATTTTACCATTGGCTTTTGCTAAAACAATGCTGTCAGTCAGTAAATCGAACATATTTTCAAAGACTGACAAATCCATGTTCGATGATTCGGCAACCGATGGTTCGGCACCCGATGTTTCGGCAACCGATGTTTCGGCATCCGATGGCTCGGCTTGCACACTTCCATTAGTGCCAACTGCCTGAAACAGGCTCATTACGCCTAGAGTCTGTGCATTGCCGTCGCTTATTTTATAGTGTTTCAATTTGTATTTTTTTTGAGCTTGATCGTCGACACTTTTTATTGCCACTTTACAGCTTGCTACGCCCTGATCAAAGCATTCTCGAAAACTCGCATCGATCAGCTCACTATCATTTTTGCTCAGACCTAGTCCAGAAACCTTTCCATGGCCTCTGCTGTCTTTTACGCTATTCTTATTGATCGCTACAGGATCATTCCGCTCACCTTTCGCCAATATATTCTGCGACAAATCTGAAATGCAGAAAAAATCATGGTCATCTTTCAGATACTTTCTCAATTTGTAGTCTATATCTGAAATAAGTAGTACTACAACATCAAAATAAAATAGGCAACGCACTACGGAATAATGATAAGAATGATTGCTGTACTGCAATCTTACAATCAAGCTATTTGTATCTTCTGCTGTCTGATCTAATAAATGTTGTATACGACTTTGGTCTTCTGCATGGATGTATCCAAAAAAATCTCTGTCCTTATAATTTCCATAATGTGCCTTAAAACCTTTAGAGAGTTGAAAGGTAAGGTTTCCATCTTCTTTACGACCGATTGCATTTTTGATGTCTAAAAAATCTAATACCTGCTGGACCAACACATAATTTGGCTGTACATGCATTGCTTCTTCGGTGTCATCAGAAACCGATACCTCACGAAAAATTAAATAATAATAAGACTCGGAAGCTTGGTCTACAGGCAATAATTCATTGAGCATGCCTACTTCTATAAACTGATTGGGTACAGCTCCGTCATTAATTTTAAGGTCTTTTAAATAAAGGATACTTTCATCTATAGAATCGTCTTTTTTATTGGCAAGGATGCCTTCAGAACTGACACCTTTCGGTGCGACACCTTTCGGTGCGAGAACCTTCGGTGCGAGAACCTTTTTTATTAATTCATTGATTTTTAAAGAAGTCTTACCTGTCGCAATTCGGACTTTTTGCCCGATTTGTAATTTTTTAAGAAAATTAGAATGCGGAGGATTTAAATTATATAAAAGAACAATTTCTTCTTTCTGATTGAAAAGTAAAAATGCACTAAGGTTAGAAGAAAACAGTTTTTCTAAGCCCTTTGAGCTATAACTTTTGCCTCTAAGCTCTTTTTTGATCATGTCTACAATTCTTTTCCTTAGCAAAATTAAGAATAACCAGTTGCTTCTTATCTGATAATGGGCAAAGTTTAAGATGAAATTTATCATCTATGCAACCCAATCGATAAAGTATATAGCCTTAACTAACCACGTCTCTAATGTCTTGATTTTTATCAAAAACCGATTTAGCAAACGGGCATAATGGTAAGATTTTAATCTCGTGTTCTCTTGCAAATTTTACTGCTTCCATAACCATAGTCTTACCTGCACCCTGCCCTCTTAAGCTATCATCAACCTCAGTATGGTCGATAATGATTTTAGTATCGCCTGCTTTACTGTAAGTCATTTCTGCTTTTTTTACACCTTCTATTTCAATAAAAAAAGCGCCCTTACTGCCTTCCTCTCTTTTTTTACTTCCATTATTATTTATCCTTTAAATCCTGAATTTACGTGAGAACCATCGCAAAAAGGTTTGTTTTGTGAGCTGCCGCAACGACACAGAGCAACTGGTTTTTTCTTTGATATTTCGCTACCATCTGCTTGAACGATTTTTACATCGTTTTGTACTACTAATGGGCCGTTTTCCATGATTTTCACCACAGTTTCAGTAACATGTTCTTCCTGTTCTGTATTATGATCCATGATATAACTCAGTGCGCCACTTGGGCATTTACTAACCTGTTCTGCAATCTGTTTTGCCTCGGCACCTTCCATATTTACCCAAGGTCGTTCTTTGGGTTTAAAAACAGTGGGTAATCCCTTCCAACATTTGGTAGAATGAATGCATTTTTCATGTTTCCAAACTACGGTTAACTTGCCCTTGGTGTACTCTTTTGCCTTTCCCATTTTGCATTAATTGTTTGGCTTTCATTACTTTAAGCTAATAATTTAGCCTCCCAATAACAAGCGAAACTGGATACGCAAAGTATGTATAAAGATATTTGTCTGAAGAAAGGATTTTTTGACTATCCGAGCAGGATAGTTATTGGCAAGCACACTTATATATTTGATAAAATCCCATGCCTATGAAACATCATCACATAAAGTATTTTTTTGTATTGCTCTTACCCACTTTGTTATTGACAAACTGCAATAATACTGAACCAATTATAGAGAACAGTGCCCCAAAAGAGCAATTTAAAAATGTCATCTTTATCGTTAGCGACGATCATTCCTACAAAACTGTAGGTGCTTACGGCAACGATTTTATACGAACTCCAAACATAGATAGACTGGCAAAACAAGGCGTGCTTTTTAATAACGCTTATGCCAATGCGCCCATTTGCAGCGCGTCTCGGCAGTCTATGCTTACGGCCAAGTATCCGCATGCCACGGGCGTAAATTTATTATTTACCCCTTTTCCAGATGATGCCAACGTAACCATAGCCGAGTATTTGAAAGAGCAAGATTTTGCCACAGCACTGATCGGCAAATCTCATTTTAACCATTTTGTATATGGTCCACTTTACGAAAACGGCGCCCCTAACCACGGTTTTGACCAAATTATAGACCGTGCAGAATACCGTAAATTTTTAGAGGAAAACCCACCCAAACCCGTACCCGATAGCATAAAAACTAGAGAAAGCGAAGCGCCCGAGAACCCTGATACCCAATGGCGTAAAAATGCAGCGATACTTCCTGTTGGGGTTTATGATGCAGATAGTGAGGGTACTTTTCTCGCCAATGAGGCCATTCAATTTATTCAGGAAAATAACCAACAAGATAAACGTTTTTGCCTGTGGTTGGCCTTTCATCAACCGCATGCCCCTTTCTATTTTCCTGTAGAATATGCCGATAAATACGAGCCTAAAAGCTTGCACCTACCTCAAGGCAGCCCCGAAGATAACCGCTGGGTGCCAGAACAGTTTAAAGATTTAACTGAAGAAGAAAGAAGGGGCATCATCGCTTCTTACTACACCTCGGTAGAATACATGGACAAAAATATGGGTTTGGTATTGGATGCGGTAGAAGCCCAAGGTTTAAGTGAAAATACGCTGGTTGTTTATGTATCAGACCAAGGCTATTTGCTCAACGAGCACAAGCGCTTTGAGAAACACACTTTTTGGAAGGAGTCAGTAAAATCGCCCCTGATTTTTAGCGGGGGCGACAAACTTTTGAAGAATAAAAAAACAGATGCCTTGGTGGAGTTGATAGATATGGTGCCCACCACTTTAGACTTATTGGGTTTTGCGCCACATGAAGACATGCAAGGCCGCAGCTTTAGCCCTATCTTAAAAGAAGAAACTAAAAACGAACACAGGGATTTTGTTTTTTCTGAATATCTGAATGACAATAAAATGATGGTAGCAAACAAAGATTACAAATACATCATTACCTCAGGTAAACGTGATTTAGATTTGGGATATGAAACGGGTTTTGGTCCTTCGGGCATTTACCACAAACTTTATGATTTAAAAGCAGACGAAAAAGAAACCACCAACTTGGCTTTTATGACAGACAAGCAGGCCATTGTGCAAGAAATGCAAACCAAGATGCTAGAAAGATTTTTGGCGACCCATCCCGATGCAGCAAGAGTACCCGATGAATTAAGCAAAATAGGCAAACTCATGTGGTTTAGCGAGCCTAGAGATGTTGGCGGCGAATACACCGATAAGCCCTATAGAATATTTTACAACGATGCTTTTGAAGATAATTTTTAATATTGCACTGCTGGTTGTAAATTACGTAATGAATACTTTAATGAAAGTATATTTTCTCAATTATGATATATGACTAAAAAGGGATTAATCAATAAAACAATAGAAACTTTGGAGAAACTTCCTGAAGATAAAATTAGCGAAGTCGCAAATTATGCAGATTTTGTCCTTAAAAAGCATGAAGAAAAAATTCTCCAAAAAGGTATAGAAAATATAGTAGAAGAGTCTGAAAGTTTTTCTTTTCTAAAGGAGGAAGAAGATTTATACAATGAAGATGACTTAAAAGAAAAATATTAATGAACAAAGGAGATATAATTTTAATCCCTTTCCCTTTTACAAATTTATCAGGCAGTAAAAAACGACCTGCATTAATATTGATTTCTGGAAAATTAGATTTGACCGTAAGTTTTATATCAACTCAACTTCAATGGCAAGAGCCAACAGATTTACTATTACAACCAAACATTTCAAATGGACTAAAAAAAACCTCACTGGTAAGGCTCAGTAAAATTGCAACCATAGAAAAAAAATTAGCCATTGGAAAATTAGGTAGTATTGATACTAATGAATTATCAACACTAGATAAAAATCTAATCCACCTTTTTGCTATTAAGAATAAATAAAATTTGCTTTTAGCTTTTTTCTCTAATGATTTAGATATCAACATGAATAAGATTGAATTCTTATTTTTCAAATCCCAAAAAGATATTTAATAACCTTCAAACACTTTTTAACCTTGTCGAACACAGATTTAACTATAGAAGAACGCGGCCGAGATATTGGCGATTTTTTAGTAGGTAGGCTCATCCCCTTTAGAAAAAAGCGCATGGTGGGGCCTTTCTCTTTTATTGATCACATGGGCCCCAGCGAGGTGGGCAATGGAAAGTTCTTAGATATAGATGCGCATCCACATATTGGTCTTTCTACTTTAACCTATTTGTTTGAAGGCCAAATACGCCACCAAGACAGTATAGGCACCGACCAACTCATTGGCCCCGGCTCAGTAAATTTAATGACGGCAGGTAAGGGCGTTACCCACACTGAAAGAACACCCGAAAACCTACGCAAGCAAACAAGCACGATGCATGGCTACCAAATCTGGATAGCCTTGCCCAAAGATCTGGAAGACATGGAGCCCGAATTCCAACACGTGGATGCAGCTGACTTACCCCGTTGGCAAGATGGCAATGCCCAATTTACCCTAGTGGCTGGGAAAGGCTATGGCAAAACATCCCCCGTAAAAGCCTTTTCAGAATTATTTATGGTCGAAGTGAAAACCACAGGCGCTTATTCTCTAGATGTAGCCAATCAACTCAGCGGAGAAATCGGGATTGTTTTAGTAGAAGGCGCAATAGATGCTTGCGGCAATCGGGTTGAAAAAGGCAATATGTTGGTTTCCAAGCTAGAAAACCAATGCGCCATCACCGTGGAGGCCAATAGCCACCTCCTACTATTCGGTGGGCAACCTTTCCCCGAAGAACGCTTTATTTTCTGGAATTTTGTCTCTAGCAGCAAAGAGAAAATTGAAGCCGCCAAAGAAAAGTGGAAAGCCAAACAGTTTCCCAAAGTGCCTAATGATGAAAGTTATGTGCCTTTGCCTTGAACATGTTGCCTGCATTATTCTAGAAATTATAAAATTTACCCCCAATTTCTATTCATGATGTTTACTGAGCTTTTGTAATTATTCCAAATGCATCTCGGCAAATTTTACAAACTGCTCCCAATCGTATTTTAATACATTGTGCTTGCCGGTTCTGATGTGGTAGCCGGTATGACCTTGAATTAGTGGTTGGTCAACTGGGGGCATTTTGGCAGCAATTAGATTTTCAAGGCCATAGAGTTCATAAACTATACTAGCATTTTTCAAACTTAAAAACTCTCCTTTAGGGTCTGCCCATTGGTCTTCTTCAGCACTGGCCACATAAAGTGGTCTTGGGGCAACTAGGGCTAGTAAACCATGTTGATCTATAGGCAAGGCTGCTTCATTCTCATTGTATTTGTTATAATTGTCGCAAAACCAATGCGGAAATACACGATTGATCCTACCTACTGTTTCGCCGTAGGCCCTTTTAGATAAAGCAGCCCCACCACAACCAGATTCGTTAGAAATGACCAAGGCAAACCTTTCATCGTAAGCAGCAGCGCATAAGGCAGCTTTGCCTAAACGCGAGTGACCAAGTACAGCAACCCTAGCTTCGTCTATGGCACTATCGGTTTCGAAATAATCCATGGCCCTACTCAAACCCCAAGCCCAAGCGGCAATTGAACCCCAAGCATCAGCTTTTGGCACATCATTATTTTTTTTGTTGTTGAACAAAGCGTGGATGCCATTTTTAAACCCATCGTCGAAATCGGGGTCTATATCTCCATAATAATAAGTGGCCACGCCAAAACCATTTTCAATGATGTAGCTTACAGGCCAACGGTGCGAATTATATCCCCTCGATTTTTCGGTGGCTTTATGATCAGTAATGCCCATCCCTTCATTATTGCGCATCCAACTGTTTGAAAGTAGTATTTCAGGATCATTTTCTATGGCGTGGTTCCCATAAAAGTTTGGCCCTACAAAAATAGGAACCGGCTTTCCTACTTGCTTAGGTAAGTAAATTAGCAAATCCATAAAAGCTGACTTGCCTTTTCGCTTAAAAGTGATACGCACTTGCTTTCTGATCGCTTTACCATCAATGGCTTCAGTAGAAGATTCTAGTGATTTGTATGAGGTTTTTACTTTAGCATCAGGGATGTTCCCATATACCTCACCCTTAAAAATCTCCAATATTTCTGGTCTTCTTATACTTTCCCAATCATCCGTAGAGGTTATTTTTTTGCCTTGGGTACTTTCTAGCAATGCCGCTAAAGTAAAATCTGGGATTTTTGCCTCATTGTAGTTGGGGGTAAACTCTTGAGCATAAGTGATTAAGCTAATACATAAAAAAAATACAAGAATAAGGTTTTGCTTCATCTTCATAATGGTTTAGTTATCCATCTAATTGCTAAGAAGATTGAATGTACAAAACTCTTATTCTTGCACAAAGTAAAACGCAAATGTAAGATGGTTTTTAAGCGATGAACTAGGGTTTTTGCAGTGGTAAACCTTTGCTGTTCCACTCTCTGATCCCACCAACAAAATTGTAGATAACTGGGAAGTTCAACTGCTTGATCATTCTTACAGCTGCGGTACTTCTACCACCAACCGCGCAATAAAGCACCACTGGTTTAGAGTTGTCTAGTTTTTTCATCCGCTCCATAAAATCGCTAGAACTGATATTGATTTGCTGTGCTCCTTTAATGTATCCACCGTTAAACTCCCTATCGGTGCGGACATCTATTAGCTGAATTTGGTTTTCTTTCATCAACTGTTGCAGGCCCGAACTATCTATATTTTTTACCTCAGAAGATTGACTGCAAGCCACAAATGTACTAGTAACAGCAAATAATAAGAATAATACCGTAGAGATAGAAATACGCATCGTTTTAAAAGTTATAGTTGATAATAAAGTTGGTTATGAACAAATTGACCTTGTTGAAAATAAAATTTGGATTCTCTGGTATGTTGCCCGATCCTCTTTTGTAAGTGAGCAAAAGTTCTGGTTTTAATCTTTTAAACTTATCTGAGTGGAAAAAGAAGTCTAGATTAAAATGCGTGTAATCGGGAATTGCATACTTATTGGCTGCTGCGTCGGTAACAGAAGGTTTCCAATGGTGGCCTATACTAAAAATACCGTTTAATTTGTTGTTGCCCAACTTCCAAACATTGTTATAGTATAGTACCACAGCATGATTATTGGCCGTGCCTTCGCTGCGCTCCCGTTTCTGAAAACTGTAAAGAGATTCGCGGCCCCACTCCCTTGGAAACAAAAACCTCCCTCCTGAAAAAATATGAGAGTAGGCCAAAGATATCGTAGCCTTTTGCACTTTAAACTGAAATCTTGTGGCCAAAACATGCGACTGCTCATCTGTAAAGTATCTTAGTGAATCTATGGCATTGCCTCCATCTCCTACTTTGTTTTGCATAACCCACTGTAAACCAAGGCTAGTACCTTTATCATCAAGTTTTAACTCAGGATTTACATAAAGCATATTGAAAATATTATCTACATGGTAATCCCAAATATTCACTTTAAGCTTGTTGCTTACCTGCCATTGCCCGTGTAAAAGAGCCAAATAAGAAGACGCTGAATTTTTATTGCCATAGCCCGAAGGACTCCTGTCGGGGTTCCTACCTACAGGGTAAGTGCCCAAGCTTTCTCCAATATTGTAAAACTCACCTGTTGAGCGTGGGGCGATTTCGTTAAAAATAGCTGCTTCAAATACATATTTTTTTGAAGGTTTATAGCTGTACCAAATGCCCTGCTCTAAAGTAGGAATCATACGCCCATCTTGCCCATTGAGAAAGGGGCTTTTGGCCAACATCCTACCCACTTTTACAAAATGCTTTTTTGTCTCGTATGCGGCATATAGCTCACCGGGAATAAAAATGGCTCGTTTGCTTAAATCGGTAACATCGAACAAACCTGCTTCATATCTACTAAGCCTGCCTGTTGTGGCATCGGTTTGCGTTAAATCTTGAACACCTAAATTAAATGAAGTATATAAGGCCGCACCTAAAGAAAAGTTTTTAGAAACAGGTTGCTCGTACTTTATTTTACCGCCCGTTGCCAAGGCATAAAAGTTTTGTAAATTACCCTCATTAAGTGTACTCATGTAATAGGTACGCCATTGCCCAGAGAACTTCGGTCTTAATTTTAAACTATCTGGAACAGCCTGCCTAGCTAAAGCTTTAGTTTGGAAAAATAATAGGCCAAGCAACAGTGCTATTCCATATATTTTTAATAGATACTTTTTGCCCTGCATATTATTTTTTCTTAGTTATACCGTGTTTGTCTTTGTAGTAAGAAATGATTGGGGGAAATGGCCCGTATTTGTGTTGCTCTTCTGAGAAATCATCTGCCCAAGGGCCGTATGGAGTGGAGACAGGTTTCAATACTAAATCTGGAAAATCCTGCTCGGTAAACTGTTTTACCGGTCTTGAAAAACTATTGATGTAAGCTGCTACGTGAAAAGCCTCTTCATCGCTTAACTTGGGTTGCTCGTAAGTGGCTTGGCCAAAAGGCATATTACCTTTAATAAATTGAGCGGCCGTTAGTACTCGGTTCATACCCGCACCGTGGTTGTAGGTATCTTGCCCCCAAAGCGGCGGAAACTGATAAGTACTGTTGTTTGCTGTTTTGATACCTGCGCCATCTTCTCCATGGCAAGTTTGGCATTCAACTGTATAAATTTCTTTGCCTTTTACCAAATCGGCTTTTACGTTGGGTATTGCAATTTCAGGAAAACCCGTATACTGCTGCGAAATCTCTTCGGGTACGCCTTCACTCAACCAATCCATGTAAGCTATGATTGCTTCCATTTGTGTCGATTCTTCAGGCAACTTTTTGCCGTTCATGCTGCGCTCCATGCAGCCATTTACCCGGTCTTTTAAGGTTACGTTTCTGTTTTCCCTGCCTTTAAACTGCGGAAAACGTTGGCTAATACCTATCCATGCTGCTGCACCACGTTTGGTGCCTCCTTCTAGATGGCAATTGGTACAACTCAAGTGGTTGCCAGTAAACTTTAATACATCGTCATCAGAGTCAGGTCCCATCCATTTGGGCGTTTCTGATACAAGTTTATGACCATACTTAATTAATTTACCTCTCTCGCCTTTGGGCAAGTCCATTCTTATATTTTTTGCCCGCCAATTTGCAGGATCTACAAGGTAGGCTTCAAAAATGGCAGGCTTTACTTGAATCAAAACAATGGTTGCAAATAGGCCTACCGCTAAAGACAAAAAAGTAAACGTGCTCCAAAAAAGCCATTTTATTCTTTTTCTTAATTCCATAGAATGTTGATGTATGTGTAGTACTTTGAAATAAGGTGTTATCTCAAATGTAGGTGCTTATGAGATAAAGTATCGTAACAAAAGTTACAAAAGGGATTTTTGAGGATACACGATGAAAAAATGCTAGGTGTGTAAAACGCATATTTTTTAGGCTGAACAGAAAAATCATACCGCCCAACGTTGCAAAGTTGATTTTTTAATTTACTAACTTTGGTGGATTTTCTTAATCAAAGCATGGCCTTATTTTTTGTCATTTAATAATACAAAAAGCCTCTTTGTAAGAAATTCAACTAGAACCAATAACTATCAAGTAATTGAAGTCAAATTAATGTCGACTACAGATTAAAATCAGGATATGAAAATTTATTTTTTAGGCTGGCTTTGCTGCTTTTTAGCAACTTATGCTGCCCAAGCACAAACTTCAAACAGTGTCATATTAGCTAAAAAACCGAACTTTCAGACACAATTATATTACGACTCGCTAGATACCACTCCGGGCATTTATACAGGTGCCGAGCACCAATATTATTCTTTTAGGATTGAAGGCAACCCTTTTTTCTTTTCAGATGATATAGCACCTACCGATATCCACTACAATGGTTTTCTCTACCAAAACATAGAGGCTTACTACGATTTACACTTGCAAGCCATTATCGTAGAACATGATAATATGTCTTTTGCCATAAGATTGGACAACAAAAGAATTAGCCATTTTAAAATGTATGAGCACAAGTTTGTGCACTTAAATGTAGACTCTATCTCGGGCATGAAAAGCGGATTTTACGACTTGGTAGTAGATGGCCCTGTTAAATTTTTTGTACGCCGCGAAAAAGAATTGAGGAAGGAAATAGACAACCAGATCATTAGAGAGTGGTTCGAGCCTTTAACCAGATATTACGTCTTAAAAGATGGCAGCTACCACAGGATAAAAAGAAGAGGACAAATACTTAAATTATTCGGCGATAAAAAGAAAGAACTCAAGACTTTTATAAAGCAACAAAGGATCTCAATCAGAACATTTCCAGAAGATGGCTTCGAAAAAATCATCAACCACTACAACGAACTTTAGATCTCTATGCATCCAAAAATAACAAGCAATGTTCTTTTAGCTATTTTTATAGGAATATTGATTGGCTTACCTAGTGCCAAAAGTTTTTCTCAAAATGCTGAAAGTAAAATTTCTGTAACCCTAGAAAATGCGCCGTTTAACGAGTTGGCCAATGCTATTGAAAAGCAAAGCGACTATACGCTTTATTATAATTCCCGACAAACAGATACCTTAATTATAAGTGTGCAAGCCACAGCAGAACCTGTTGCCAAAGTATTGAACTTAGCGCTGAGAAATACGGGTTTTCAATCTGCCATAGACGATAACGATCACATCTTTGTTACTTATGGCAGAAGTATCCAAACATCGCTGCCTTTCGGTTTTTTTACCAGTCCTGAAACTGAAAAGCCAGAAAATAATGAAATAGCCGTAGATTATTTTGAAGGCCAAAGCCGCGGTAACAATGCGGAAGAAAAGGTGTATGAAATCGGCACCAAAACCAATACCATTAAAAAGGGGGATGCCACCATAAGCGGAAGAGTGGTAGACAGCCAAACAGGAGAACCTATTGCAGGTGCCGCTATCTTTATTAAAGAACCTTTGATCGGAGTATCCGCTGATCCTCTAGGCTATTACAAACTCACTATACCTAAGGGCAGGCATACCATTTCAATAAACAGTTTAGGCATGCGCGAAACCACTCGCAATGTAATTCTTTATTCTGATGGAAATTTAGACATAGAATTGCAAGAAAGTGTGCAGTCGCTAAAAGAAGTATTGGTAGAGGCAGACCGAGAACAAAACGTGATCAATCCACAAATGGGCATCGAAAAAATGGACATCGAAACCATAAAGCAAATACCTACCGCTTTGGGCGAAAGCGATGTGCTTAGGGTGGTACTCACCTTGCCAGGCGTTAGCTCTGTAGGTGAGGCTAGTACCGGTTTCAATGTAAGAGGCGGTACCGTAGACCAAAACCTGATCCAACTCAATGAGGCCACTATTTACAATCCCTCTCATCTTTTTGGTTTTTTCTCTTCATTTAATCCTGATATTTTAAAGGATGTACAATTGTATAAAGGAAGTATACCAGCAAAATTTGGTGGTCGGCTTTCCTCTGTTTTGGACATTACCACAAGGGAGGGTAATAAGAAAAAACTTTCAGGAGCAGGTGGCATAGGCTTAATTACCAGTAGGCTTTCTATTGAGGGGCCCATAGGTTCAGAAAAGACCTCCTTTGTTTTGGCAGGAAGATCCAACTACTCTAATTGGCTGCTCAGAAGGTTAGAAGATCCCGATTTTAGAAGTAGTTCAGCCTCTTTTTACGATGTAAATTTAGGGATAGCACATCAGTTTAATGAGAAAAACAATCTTTTCTTTAATGCCTATCTCAGTAATGATCAATTTCAATTCAGAAATGATACCACTTATAAATACAACAATATAGCATTAAGCCTTAAATGGAAAAATTTGATCAATGATCGGCTTTATAGCGAAAGCAGTGTGGCTTACAGCCAATACGATTTTTCCATTAATGCAGATAGGAACCCTGTAAATGCATATGATCTTGCTTTTAATATTCAAGAAACCAGTTTTAAATCTGGCGTAAGCTACTTTTTAAATGAAGATTACTCTTTTGAAGCAGGCATCAACAGTAAATATTATCAATTGTCGCCAGGTAAGTTTGTACCTACAGGGAGCGAATCGCTGATTGAAGAGGAAGTGATCGACCAAGAAAACGCTTTAGAATCGGCACTGTATTTTTCTGCAGACCTCAATCTTTCCAGCAAGCTAACCATAAACGCTGGACTTAGATATGTGATGTTCAATTACTTTGGGCCGCAAGACGTATACACCTATGCCCCCGGCGTACCTAGGACCAGTTCCACTGTAATAGATACTACAAATTACAGCAATGGAGAAATGATAAAAACCTACCATGGCCCTGAGGTTAGAGCAGCCATGCGCTACATCATCGATAAGCAAACTTCGGTTAAATTGAGCTACAATATGCAGCGGCAATTTATACACATGCTTTCTAATACCACCGCTATTTCTCCTACAGACATTTGGAAGCTGAGCGACACGCACATTAAGCCACAGTTTGGGCAGCAGCTATCGCTCGGATTTTACAAAAATTTCCAATACGGTATTATAGAGACTTCTGTGGAGGCTTACTACAAAACCGTAAACAATGCACTAGATTTTAAAAGTGGTGCAGTGCTGATCATGAACCCGGCTATTGAGACAGACATCATCAATACTCGGGCACAGGCTTATGGTGTGGAGGTATTACTCAAGAAAACAAGGGGTAAACTTAATGGGTGGTTAAGCTACACTTTCTCTAGGTCACTATTGCAACAAGATGACCCCATTGCAGGCGAATTGATCAATAATGGTGCTTGGTATCCATCTAATTTTGACAAACCTCATGATGTTACTATGGTGGGTAACTATAAATTTTCACACAGATTGAGTCTTTCACTCAATTTTACCTACAGTACAGGTAGACCGATAACATTGCCTATTTCAAGTTTTAATTATGGAGGTTCAGAGAGGGTTTTTTATTCGGATAGAAACCAATTTAGGATTCCTGATTACTATCGCGCAGACATTTCTTTAAATCTTGAAGGGAACCACAAAGTAAGAAAGTTGGCGCACAGCTCGTGGACATTTGCCATATACAACCTTACTGGCAGAAAAAATCCCTATTCTGTGTTCTTCGCATCTGAAAACGGAAACATACAAGGCTATAGGCTAGCCATTTTCGGAAGACCAATCCCTACTGTCACATACAACTTTAAATTTTAATTAGCAATGGAGCATACTTACATACTTAGATATTGGATTTTTCTCATTATAGGTGCGTTTCTCTTTAGCAGTTGCCTAGATGAATACAACCCTCCTGAAATTGCCAATAGCGAAAGCATTTTAGTAGTTGAAGGAAACATAAGCGATGTGGTAGCCAACATCAGGTTATCGAGTACCAATCCGCTAGGACAGGATCAACCCACCCCTGTAGACAATGCCCAAGTAATCATAGAAGGAGAAAACTCAGGTAGTGCAGATAACCTGATTCCATTAGGGGGCGGGGCTTATCAACTTGCCACAGACCTAAGTTTTCAGGACCGCTACCGCATAAGAATAGAAACCGAAGCAGATGTGTACGTTTCTGAATTTCTAGACTTACTAACTACACCTGAGATAGATAGTGTGGGTTGGGAACAAGTAGATGGCGTATTTCAAGTACATGTAAGCTCCCATGACGATACCAAAAGCACGAGATACTATCTTTGGAGTTTTGAGGAAACCTGGACGTACAGGGCCAGATACAATTCAAGTTATCAATATGAGGATGGCGAGTTTTCGCTAAGGCCTAGAGATGAACAGATTTACTTTTGCTGGGATACTGAACCTTCAACCTCGGTGTTGGTGGGGACTACGGTAAACCTAACTGAAGATGTGGTTTTTAAGCAGCCGCTTCACCAAATCGTACCCGGAGATAATTTAAAGCTTTCTAATAAATATAGCATTTTAGTTAAGCAATATGCCATTAGCCAAGATGCTTATGAGTTTTGGGACTTGTTAAGGAAAAACTCCGAAAGTGTAGGTACTTTCTTTGACCCACAACCTTCTCAACTTCCCACCAACTTAACCTGCACTACCGATGAAAACAAACAGGTAGTCGGTTATATTTCTGCCAGCCAAGAACGCAGCGAAAGGATTTTTGTGAACAGAAATGATTTACCCTTTGACGATATCCCATTTTACCCCGCTAGGTTTTGCCAATTAGACACGGTACTTGTTGCTGAAGGACCAGAAGAAATAGACCTGCAATTTGGCGGAGGTTTTAACTTACCGACATTAGAAATCGTGAGTTTATTTTCCGGTCGTGTAATAGGCTATCAATCTGCCCCGAGACAATGCGCCGATTGCCGAATTTTTGGAGGTACCAACCAAAGACCTGAATTTTGGGAAAACTAAACCAACTCCTATGCAAATAATATTTATAAGATATATACTTAAAAAAGTAAGCATTACTAATCTTTTAATCGTGCTATTTTTATTTTGCTCTTACTCCAATTATGCGCAAAATTTTGGGGAACAGCTTGAGCAACAATATGAATCATATCAAGAACAGCACTATACAGAAAAGGTGTACTTACATACTGATAGAGACTTTTACATTGCCGGGGAGATATTGTGGTTTAGTGTTTATTGCACCAATGCCGAGAATCAATTTTCTGGCCTTAGTAAAGTAGTTTATGTAGAATTGCTAGACAAAAACAAAAAAGCAGTAGTACAGCAAAAAATCGCTGTTGACAACGGTCAAGGATCTGGCTCATTTTATTTACCTGTTTCGCTTAACAATGCTAAATACACCTTAAGGGCTTACAGCAGATGGATGCGGAACACTTCTGCAGATTACTTTTTTCATAAGCCTATTGCTATTGCCAATACTTTTGTGGGCAATGCCCAAGAAAAAGAAAGCCCCAAAAAGTTAGACATTCAATTTTTGCCTGAGGGAGGCCAACTATTGGGCAATCACCAAAATAAAATGGCTTTTAAAGTAACCGATGCCCAAGGCAAAGGCCTACCTGTTAAAGGCGTTTTGTTGAACAGCAAAAAGGATACTTTACTGCATTTTAAAGATACCCACCTCGGGATGGGCAGCTTCAATTTTACGCCAAAAATAGAAGAAGCCTACTCAGCCAAATTGATCATCGGGCAAGATACCCTAACCAAAGATTTGCCCAAGGCTCAAGACAATGGCTATATCTTAAATGTAAATATTGAAAATGAAGCACTACAAATCGTAGGAATCTCTTCTTACAATGAACCTTTCTTTACTTTTTTCATCCACCATAACGGAAAAGTACTTACCTCTAAAACAATCAATACAAAAGACAAAAAAGCTACTCATAGCATCCCACTTAACGAGTTAGGTACAGGCGTGCATCATATTACCCTTTTTAATAGCAAACAAGAATCTGTAGCCGAAAGGCTTTATTTTAGCTTTGGTAAGGATAAAGAAAATATACAAATTGCCTTGCCACAAACCCAAACAGGCAGCAGGCAAAACTTTAGCTTTAACCTAGAAAACCTCACTGAAAACAAAGCGCGTTTATCGCTATCTGTGTTTTTAAACGACTCTCTGCAAAGTGCTGATAAAGTAGACATCAGGACTTGGCTTTTATTGCAAAGCGACTTACAGGGTTACGTAGAAAAGCCACAGTATTATTTTTCGGTACCTAAGGAGGTAGCCATTAAAGCAATAGATGCCTTAATGCTTACACAGGGTTGGCGCAAATTTAAATGGGAGGAAATACTAAAGCCTAAGCCAATCGAAAATGTATTTTTACCAGAAATAGAAGGGCCTGTTTTCGAAGCATTTGTTTACGATAAAGAAAACGGTAAGCCAGGTAATTGGGTAGAGACCTACTTATCTTTCCCTGGTAAATATTTTAGGTTTTATGCCCAAAAAAGTAGCAATAAAGGTAAACTCACGTATGTACTCAGAAATGTTGAAGGGCCTCAATCTGGTTTTATGCGCGCCTTTACAAAAGAAGATAGCACTTGGCAATTTAAGTTGATTTCTCCTTATGACACAAATAAGAGTAATCTTAACTATCCGCCGCTCATATTAGATCCAACACTAAAAAATACACTTGAGCAAAGGAGTATTGGCATGCAAGCACAAAATATTTATTTAGACAAAAAATTGCATCAGTTTCAACCTTTAAGCCAAGATTCTATTCCGTTTTACGGGCAGCCCGATCAGCAGTATTTGCTAGATGACTACACCCGTTTCCCTACTATGGAAGAAGTGATGCGTGAGTATGTCCCCAAAGTTGCAGTAAGAAAAAATAAAGAGAAGTACCGGTTTAAGGTGTTCGATGTATTGGATGAAATATTTTTTGAGGGAAACCCTCTTATGTTACTAGATGGTATGCCAATACTTAGCGCCAATAAGATTTTGGCCTTTGATCCTTTTAAAATCAAATCTTTAGACGTGGTGAGCAGGAGGTTTGTCAGCAATAAAGTGGAATTTAAGGGCATAGTAAGCTATAGGACTTATGATGGCGACTACACGTGGCAGGCACCCCACGAAGAAGACTTTGTGTTCGATTATAGCGGCTTGCAAGAAAAAAGGATTTTTTATCAACCTAAGTACGACACAAAAGAAAACCGCAACAGTAAAATGCCCGATTTTAGAACCTTACTTTTTTGGGAGCCCAACATTATCCTAAATAGTGGAGAAATTAAAGAAATTCAGTTCTTTACTTCTGACAAGCTAGGGAGTTTCAAAGGCATTCTACAAGGACTCTCTCAGGATGGCCAACCTATCTTTGAGCAATTTGACTTTACGGTAGAGGCAGTTTCTAACTAAAATTTTTAAGCTGGTAATAGCTCGCTAAGCAGTAAAAATAAGTGTTGAGATATTAATGAAGGAAACACATCAAATAAACAGTATAATGGGCAACTGTTAATGAGACGCTTATGTCAGTATGCACATGATTTAGGATAAATCTGTTTTCCCCAGTTTTTCTTTAAGGTTAGGAGCTAGGGGATAATCCAATTTTTTAAAAATCTCTAACTGTGCGGTTTGAGGTTTGATGCAGTCGTTAAAGATGATTTCGGGCTCGTGGGCTTTAAGGTTAATGCCCAACTTTTTGGCCTCTTTTTTTATAACTTGGTTGCTCATCGTTCTAAATACTTCTGAGTAACTCATGTCAAGCGCTTTGCAAAATGCTTTAAATCTATTCAGTTCTGCCTCGGTTAGTTTTATTGATATTTGTTTGTTTACTACCCCTTTTGGTTCAATTTTTTTCATAAATAATGATAGGTAAAAGCCTCATAAAAATAATCAAAAAAACGCTTTTCTCAGTATAAAAAGGCGATTTCTTTCATCATAACAGTTAAATATTTTATTAAGTATGCTTACTACTTAGGTACCAAAAATACGTTTTACATCAAACTGAGCCATATCTTTGTTCAAGCATGGGCCCTTGAACCAATACGGTAACTTATGTAAACGTCTAGGCTTACACCAAAAGCATTTTAAGGACAGATTGATGGCTAATTACCTATAAATACATTATGAATGGTAGACTGACCTAAATCAGGTTAGAACTTGGGGAAATATTCTTTTTTATTGATGGCTAAAAGCTTAGAATTATAAAAAATATTAGCCATGAAAATTCTTCTCGAAAATAGTAATATCAAGGTAGTTCTGTATTCATTAGAACTTGACCAACTACTACAAGGAAATACCCTAAAAGGTAAATGTCAACTCAGTGAAGAAGACAATCTTTTAAGTTGGTCTGTAGAAGCAAGATTTATGTCCGGCGTACCGGATTTAAGTTTCAAGGATGCACATTTGAGTATCAGATTGCCTAAAGTAGAACTCTCTAATTTGCTAGAAGATGCCACCGATTGCATTTGTCATGTACTGCACCCTTCTAAACACGAATTGCACCTGTGCATAGAAAAAGTGAGCAACGGCTTTGCAACCGCTGATCACATTTTACAAGAAGGTCACCCTTCTGCTATAAGAAAGACCTAATCACATATTGCCAGACTTTAGTTTAATGCGCATCAAATGCATGTCGGCGGTCATGTAAAGGTAGTTTTGGTCGGTATCAAAACCGCAATTGGCGGTAGCCTGTCCTGTTTTTATTGTGCCCAAGTGCTTGCCTTCTGGTGTAAAAATCAAAACGCCGCCTGGGCCGGTGGCAAAGATATTTCCGCTTTTATGCACCTTTAAGCCATCTTGTGAGCCCTTATCTGTTTTTGCTAATTCAGTGGCATCAAAGAAAACACGGCCATTGGTAAAATCGCCGTCTTCGTCTAAATCGTAGGTCATCCAAATAGGGTTTTTACCGTCTGAGTTGGCTACGTAAATGGTTTGTTCATCTAAAGAAAGGGCTATGCCATTGGGTCGGCTTAATTCTTTAGATTGTAATTTTACTTCACCATTTTTGACACTATACACCCCTTGAAAATCAATTTCCCTGTTGGGATTTTCGCCTTGATGACCTTCGGGTGCGGGTGCCAAACCGTAAGGCGGATCGGTAAAGTAGTACGTGCCGTTGCTGGCTATGGTAACATCATTAGGGCTATTAAACTTTTTTCCCTCCCAATTATCAGCAATGGCCTCAAACTCAGGTTTTGGGTCTGATAAAGGACTGAGCATTTTACCTAACTGCCTGTTGCCGTGTTGACATAAAACCAGCTTTCCATCATTGTCTAAGGCCAATCCATTAGAGCCCATTTCGCCACCGCGCTCTACTTCACCTGTGTAGCCAGAGGGTTGCAAGTAAATTTCAGCTTTGTTATCGCCGGGCGTCCAAGAATAAACTATGTTTTCAGGCACATCGCTAAAAATCAATTTATTTTCAGTCTCCAACCACAAAGGGCCTTCAGACCAAGTAAAGCCTGAGCATAAAATCTCGATTTTAGCATCTTCGGCAATTAAATCGTTAATAGCAGGGTCTACTCTTTCTACGCTGCCTGTGGTTTCATAAGTTACTTCTTGAGTCGAAGCCGTTTCTTGGTTCTCTTTTGGTGTTTCTTCTGTTTTAGAGTTTTGGCATCCATTGGACAATCTCCTCAGTATCCACATCATAAATGACCAATTTAATATTCAGATAACGCAATACGTGCTTAGCAAATGGTTCGCTCAGTAATCCTTTTTGTATGTCTGTGGGCACAGCCAGATAGACAGGCAGTTTAATTTGCCGGAAATCAAGCGCGGCGCGATAAATCAT
>Ga0207419_1001172_pt1 | contig 20529 bp, 20 predicted proteins | sample ElkSloMetagenome_4_FD_184723 | JGI IMG/M metagenome (GOLD analysis project Ga0207419, IMG submission 184723) | Hot spring microbial communities from Elkhorn Slough, Monterey Bay, USA - MD2A (version 2) | ecosystem: Environmental > Aquatic > Marine > Intertidal zone > Estuary: Microbial mat ...
CCAAGGCCCGGATCGTCGCCGAAGACGAACGCGAGACGAGCGGACGCCGCGCCCTGCTCAATCTCGGGCACACTTTCGGCCATGCCCTGGAGGCGGAAACGGGCTTTTCGGACAGGCTCCTCCACGGCGAGGCGGTCGCGCTCGGCATGGTGCTCGCCGCGCGCTATTCGGCGCGGCGGGGCGAACTGGCGCACGAGGATGCAGCGCGAACATCGCGGGTCATCGCTTCCGCCGGGCTACCGTCGGAAATCGCCGCACTCGGGATGGATTGCACCGGCGAGACGCTGGTCGATCACATGCGCCACGACAAGAAGATGGAAGGTTCGGGCACGCTCCCCTTCCTCCTGCTGCGCGGCATCGGCGAAGCCCACATGGCGCGCGATGTCGACCTCGCCGATGTCGCGGCGTTCCTCGATGAACAATTGCAGGCGCATTGAGATGACCCGCTTCATCGACCTGTCGATTCCGATCACCAACGATGTGGTCTCCGACCCCGAGGTCATGCGCCCGCGCGTGACCTACATGACGCATGAGAGCACGTGGGAGCAGATCGCGATGTTCTTCCCGGGCCTTCGCAAGGAAGACCTCCCGGACGGCGAAGGCTGGGCGGTCGAGCAGGTGGAACTTTCAACTCACAACGGCACCCACATGGACGCGCCGTGGCATTACCATTCGACCACCGGCGTCGGCGATTGCGGGGGTGCGCGCCCTGCCCCCAGCATCGACGAGGCCCCGCTCGACCGTTTCTTTCGCCCCGGAGTGAAACTCGATTTCTCTGCACTTCCTCACGGTCATGTCGTCAGCGCCGCCGAGGTTGAGGCAGAGCTTTCGCGGATCGGGCATGAGCTCAGGCCTCTCGACATCGTGCTGGTGCAGTCGGGCGCCGTCTACGGGACCGACAATTTCACAGATCAGGGCGTCGGGCTGGGCGCCGAGGCGACGCTGTGGCTGACCGAGCGCGGCGTCGAGGTCGTCGGGACCGATGCGTGGAGCTGGGATGCGCCGTTCAGCCACACCGCCCGCCGCTGGGCGGAAACCCGCGATCCGGCGATCATCTGGGAAGGCCACAAGGCCGGGCGCATCCGTCCCTATTACCAGATCGAGAAGCTGACCAATCTGGAGACGCTCCCCGCGAGCGGCTTCACCCTGTCCTGCTTTCCGGTCAAGATCGAGCGGGCAAGCGCGGGATGGATCCGGGCTGTCGCGCTGGTCGGGGACTGATACCGCCTGGGGTTGATCCTGCCCGGCGCGTCGTTCAGCCGACCGGCCGCGCGGGGGTCTTGGCGAGCTTGTCCGAAATGTCGGTGACCTTGCCGCCCTGTGCGCCGACACCCTCTTCGGCCATCATCGCATCGTGTTCCGCGAACAGGCGTTCGATATCCGCGCGTCTTTCAATCAGCAGGTGCGCGATACCTGGCGCAAGGCTTTCGCCATCGCCGATCTGACCCAGCAGCGCGGCGATGTCGCTCGCCGTCGCGTCCTTGGCGTTCTTGAAGAAGTGACCCTTGCGGTCGAAATAACCTGTTCCTTTGCGTGCCATGTCCGATCCCCTCACGAAACACACCCCGATTGGTGCGAATCGCATTGTGGATTGTCCCGTCGAGCGGGCGCGGCGACCATCACATTTACGTGAATTGGCAGGCGGTGAGCGAAGATTGCCGCAGATTTACAAGTGAAACTGTCGATCGTGAGCGCAGGCTTCACGCAAATTTCCGGCCGGAATCACTTTCTTTCATTGGCAAAAGCCCTGGTCCGCAAGGGCAGCGCGGCGACAGGGCCCTATTCGAGCTCGAGGATCACCGCATCGACGGCAAGGCTCTCTCCCTCGCCGGCATTGATCTTTGCGATCGTCCCTTCCTTCTCGGCGCGCAGGATGTTTTCCATCTTCATCGCCTCGACAGTGGCGAGCGGCTGGCCCGGCTGGACCGCCTCGCCTTCGGCGACATGCAGCTTAACCAGCACCCCGGGCATCGGGCAGATGAGCATCTTGGAAAGGTCCGGCGGTTCCTTTTCGATCATCAGGCTTTCATGGGCGGAAAGCCTCAGCGGCAGGACCAGCGCATGATGCGCCGCGCCGCGGGTCGTCACGACCCAGCAATTGCCCGCGCGTTCGACGATGAGGCCGAACGCGTTGCCGTCGGCGTCGGTCGCGCTCGCCTGCGCCATGCCGGGCATCCAGTCGCAGGTCCCATCGACGCGGTGGCCGTCCACCATCGCATGACCATCGCCCAACACCACTTCGAAGCGTTTGTCGCCCAGCTTGACGAGCCATTCGCTGGTGACGCGCTGGACGCCCTCGCGCCCGTCATCGCCGTCGAGCTGGCCCGAAATGCGCCGCGCGCGGCTTTGCAGGGTGAATTCATTGCCCGCGCAGATCGCCGCGAGCCGCCGCTCGAAATCTTCGCTGACCGGCGCGCCTTCGAAACCGTCGGGATATTCCTCCGCGATGAAACCCGTGGTCAGCTCCCCCGAACGGAAACGCGGGTGCTGCATGATCGCGCTGAGGAAATCGACATTGTGGCCGAGCCCCTTGATGCGAAAGCGGTCGAGCGCCTCGACCTGGAGGTCCGCTGCCTCGTCACGGGTCGGTGCCCAGGTGATCAGCTTGGCGATCATGGGGTCGTAGAACATCGACACCTCGCCGCCTTCGAACACGCCGTCATCGACCCGGATCGAGCCTGGCCCGTGCGCTACGCCGCGCCGCGCCTTGCCAGCGACCTCATCGTCCTCGGTCCAGCCTGGGATCGGGGGCGAATAATGGGTGAGGCGGCCCGTCGACGGGAGAAAGCCGCGATAGGGGTCCTCAGCATAGACGCGGTTCTCGATCGACCAGCCGTCAATGCCGATGTCGTGCTGGCTCATCGAAAGCTTTTCGCCCGCGGCCACGCGGATCATCTGCTCGACGAGGTCGATGCCGGTGATCGCCTCGGTAACGGGGTGTTCGACCTGCAGGCGGGTGTTCATTTCGAGGAAGTAGAAGCTTTCGCCGGTCGGGTCCGCGCCGCTTACGATCAGTTCGACCGTACCCGCCGAATGATAGCCCACCGCCTGCGCCAGAGCGACGCACTGCTCGCCCATCGCCTTTCGCATCTTGGGGGTCACGAAGGGCGAAGGCGCTTCCTCGACCACCTTCTGGTGGCGGCGCTGGATCGAACATTCGCGCTCGTTCAGGTAGAGCACGTTGCCGTGCTTGTCGCCGAGGATCTGGATCTCGATGTGGCGCGGGTTCTCGATGAACTTCTCGATGAAGACACGGTCATCGCCGAAGGAATTCAGTCCCTCGCGCTTGGTCGCCTCGAAGCCCTCGCGGACGTCCTTTTCGGACCAGGCGAGCCGCATTCCCTTGCCCCCGCCCCCGGCGCTTGCCTTCATCATCACCGGGTATCCGATGTCGTTCGATATCTCGACCGCATGGTCGGTATCGCGGATCTCGCCGACGAAGCCGGGGACGACATTGACACCCGCCTCGCGGGCGAGCTTCTTGCTCTCGATCTTGTCGCCCATCGCAGCGATCGCATTCGCGGGCGGCCCGATGAAGGCGATGCCCTCCTTGTCAAGCGCCTCGACGAAGCTCGCGCGCTCGGACAGGAAGCCATAGCCCGGATGCACCGCCTCGGCCCCGGTCTGCTTCGCCGCGGCGATGATCTTTTCTGGGAGGAGATAGCTGTCGGCCGCGGGCGAAGGGCCGATATGGACCGCCTCGTCCGCCATTTTTACGAAGGGCGCGTGGCGGTCGGCATCAGAATAGACCGCGACTGTAGCGATCCCCATCTTGCGCGCCGTGGTGATGACACGGCAGGCGATCTCGCCGCGATTGGCAATCAGGATTTTCGAGAACAAGCGAACCCCTCCGAGCAAATGCGCAATTCGTGGCCAAGGCCTATGCCGCCTCCTCGCGCGGCCCGCAACCTATCGGATTTGCGCGCTCATGGGTTCGCTTGGGCAAGCTCGCGCAATTCGCGGGTGCGCATCTCGGTGAGCGTGGTGCGGCAGGTGGAGACGAGCAGCGGTTCAAGGCTCCCGCCCCGGGCATAATAACCATCGAGCCGGCAATGCGCGTCGCGGAATTTCAGCCATGCGCGCTGCGCTTCGAGCAGGCTGGCGAAGAAGCCGGGGCGGGCGTCGGGGCGCATGGAATTGTCCTGCCATGCCTCGTCACGCGCCTTCATCGCGGCGGCGGTTTCCTTCCATTGGCGATTGAGCGCGCGGTCGGACTTCTCGTATTCCTGCGCGGCGCACCAGTTCATTTCCTGTTGGCGCGTGGGTTCCTCGCATTTCCAGTCCGCATTGGGCGGCGCGGCCTGCATCATGGCAAGCGGGGCGAGAAGGGTCAGCAAGGCGGCGTCCTTTCGGCAGCGAAGGCGGTCAGCGCGTCAGCATAGGCCGGCGCGCCGCGCCTGTCGCCTTCGCCTGAGAGAAGGGTTTCGACAGCGCGGGCGAGCATGGCGACGTTTTCCGCCGCCAGCGTGCCGAGCGGTTCGACGTGGACGCCGATGGTGAACAGGATCGCGTTCGTTTCGGGCAGGCGGCGCAGGGTCTGGCGTTCGGAGCGTACGAACAGCGCCTCGCCTGCATTGTCCGGCGTGACATGGGCGAATTGTTCGTGGGCCTCGCCCTCGGCCAGCCAACGGCGCGCGCCCGTCGGGGCGATGAACCAGTTGCAGCGGCCATAGATAATGCCGGGCCGCAGGGTCGCCATGAAGCGGTCGACCCCGGTCGCGAGCTGCTCTTCGTAACCTGCGATCGGAGCATGGAGCGCGCGCAGCGGCAGCCCCAGCTTGTCGGCGGGGCGCCAATCGGTCGGCCAGGCGACGGCGGCTCCGATCAGGCGGTAGATTTCTTCGTTTTCGGCGCGGGTGAGGAGGCACATGTCCTCGTGCGCGGCGCGGGCGGCTTCGGAAAGGGCACCGTTCACCCCCAGCATGGCAGCGAGTTCGCGGCCCGGCGCCTCGGCCTCATGAGTGAGCTGAACGGCTTCGGGCCATTCGTTGAAAGCATCGGCTCGCACTGCGAGATCGGGATCAGGCTGCAGCCATTCCTCCTCGCTCAACCGGCAGAGCCCCATGCGAAGCTGTCCGCCCCCGCGCGCCTTGGGCAGCAACGCGTCGACGCAAAAGCCGAGGGTCACGCCGACCTCACTCGGCGGGTTCGGTGGCCTTCGCCGCGCGCGCCGGTTCCTCGCCCTTGAGCGCGGTCATGCCCAGCTTCGCCAGCAGCGCGCCGTCGCTGTCGTCGCCCGCATTGGGCGCGGTGAGCAGCTTGTCGCCGGTGAAGATCGAATTCGCACCCGCGAGGAAGCACAGCGCCTGCGTCGCCTCGGTCATGGACTCGCGGCCTGCGGAAAGGCGGACCATGCTCATCGGCATGGTGATGCGCGCGGCCGCAACGGTGCGGACGAATTCGATGTCATCGAGTCTGCCCATCGGCGTATCGGCGAGCATGTCGCCCAGCACGGTGCCCTTGACCGGGACGAGCGCGTTGACCGGCACGCTTTCGGGATGTTCGGGCAGGGTCGCAAGCGTGTGGATGAAGCCCACCCGGTCCTCGCGCGTCTCGCCCATGCCGACGATCCCGCCGCTGCATACGTTGATGCCCGCGCTTCGGACGTGATCGAGCGTTTCGAGCCGGCACTGAAAATCGCGCGTAGAGATCACCCGCTCGTAATACTCGGGCGAGCTGTCGATATTGTGATTGTAATAGTCGAGGCCCGCTTCCGCGAGCATGTCCGCCTGGTGCGGCTCCAGCATGCCGAGCGTCATGCAAGTCTCCAGACCCATGTCGCGCACGCCCTTCACGATCTCCACGATCTTGGGCATGTCCCGGTCCTTGGGATTGCGCCACGCCGCGCCCATGCAGAAGCGCTGGCTGCCCGCATCCTTCGCCTGCGCGGCGCGCTGGAGCACGGCCTGCACGTCCATCAGCTTGGTCGCCTCGACGCCCGACTCCGCGTGAACCGACTGCGAGCAATAGCCGCAATCCTCCGGGCAACCGCCGGTCTTGATCGAGAGCAGGGTGCAGAGCTGGACCTGTTCCGGCGGGTGATTGTCGCGGTGGACGCTGGCGGCGCGGAACAGCAGTTCGGTGAAGGGGAGGTCGAAGAGGTCCGCGATTTCCTCGCGGGTCCAGTCGGTGCGGATTTCAGTCATCTTCACTCTCTCTGCGGCGCGCCAGCACGCTTGCCGCGATCATAATGACACCAAGAACCAGCGGAACGTAGCCCAGAGGCCAGTGCAATTCACGAAATGCTTCGCATTGTGTTTCGAGCCAGCCTGCCGGATTCGACCAGCAACGCAGCGCGACCTGTTTGACTGGAGAGGTCAAGAGGCCGACCAGGACAAGCAGCCCACCGACAGTCAGGAGAAACGGCACTCGCCACCCCGTCCTCACTCCGCCGCCTCGTCCAGCCCTTCTCCCAGAGGCGGCATATTGTGCCCCAGCAGCGTCAGGATATCCGCCGCGCATTCGACCACGTTCGAGCCGGGGCCGTAGATCCCCTGCACGCCCGCCTCGCGCAGGAAGTCGTAGTCGCTCGCCGGGATCACTCCGCCTGCCGTTACCTTGATATCGGCGCGGCCCGCTTCCTTCAAAAGCCGGATCAGTTCGGGGATGAGCGTCTTGTGCCCGGCGGCAAGGCTCGAGCAGCCGACCACGTCGACGCCGTTCTCGAGCGCCATGTCGCGCGCTTCCTCCGGGGTCTGGAAGAGCGGGCCGGAGACGACCTCGAAGCCCATGTCGGAGAACGCCGATGCGATCACGTTGGCGCCGCGGTCGTGACCGTCCTGGCCCATCTTGGCGACCATGATCTTGGGCTTACGCCCCATGCGCCGCTCGACCGCCTCGACGCCGCTGGTCACCTGTTCCCAACGTTTGTCGAATTCATACGCGGTCTTGTAGACGCCGCTGACGGGCTTGGGCGTCGCATCGTGGCGGCCGAACACCGCTTCCATCGCCTGCGAGATTTCGCCCAGCGTCGCGTCGCAGCGCGCCGCCTCGACCGCGAGTTCGAGCACGTTGCCGCCTGCCTTGCAGCCCTCGGTCAGCGCCGCGAGCGCGGTGCGGCAGGCGTCCTCGTCGCGGTTCGACCGGACCCATTCGATGCGCTCGATCTGGCCCTTGCGGACCTTGGCGTTGTCGATGTCGAGCGTCTCGATCGGGTCTTCTTTTTCCTTGCGGTACTTGTTGACCCCGACGATCACCGTCTCGCCCCGGTCGACACGGGTCTGCTTTTCCGCCGCCGCACGCTCGATCGCGGCCTTGGGCGCGCCGGCATCGACATAGGCCGTCATCCCGCCCGAGGCGTCGACCTCGGCGATCAGCTTTTCCGCCTCATCGACCAAAGTCGCGGTCAGCGCCTCGATGTAGTGCGAGCCGCCGAGGGGATCGACGACATTGGTGATGCCGCTTTCCTCCTGCAGCACCAGCTGCGTGTTGCGCGCGATGCGGGCGGAGAAATCGGTGGGCAGCGCGATCGCTTCGTCGAGCGCATTCGTGTGGAGCGACTGCGTTCCGCCCAGCGTCGCCGCCATCGCCTCGATCGTGGTGCGGATGACGTTGTTGTAGGGGTCCTGCTCCTGCAGGCTCACGCCCGAGGTCTGACAGTGCGTGCGCAGCATCTTCGACTTGTCGGACTTGGCACCAAGGTCGTCCATCACACGGTACCACAGCGTCCTCGCGGCGCGCAGCTTGGCGATCTCCATGAAGAAGTTCATGCCGATGCCGAAGAAGAACGACAGGCGCGGCGCGAAGGCGTCGATGTCGAGCCCGGCTTCCATCGCGCGCTCCACGTAGGCCTTGCCGTCGGCGATGGTGAAGGCGAGTTCCTGCACCGCCGTCGCCCCGGCTTCGTGCATGTGGTAGCCCGAGATCGAAATGCTGTTGAATCTCGGCATGTTGGCGGACGTATATGCGATGATGTCCGAGACGATCCGCATGCTCGGCTCAGGGGGATAGATGTAGGTGTTGCGGACCATGAACTCTTTCAGGATGTCGTTCTGGATGGTCCCCGAAAGCTTCTCCTGACTGACGCCCGATCGTTCGGCGGCGACGATGTAGAACGCCATGACCGGGATGACCGCGCCGTTCATGGTCATCGACACGCTCATTTCATCGAGCGGAATCTGGTCAAACAGGATCTCCATGTCGCGCACGGTGTCGATCGCAACCCCCGCCTTGCCGACATCGCCGACGACGCGCGGATGGTCGCTGTCATAGCCGCGATGGGTGGCGAGGTCGAAGGCGACCGACAGTCCCTTCTGCCCGGCGGCGAGGTTGCGGCGGTAGAAGGCGTTCGATTCCTCGGCGGTGGAGAAGCCCGCATATTGCCGGATCGTCCAGGGGCGCCCGGCATACATCGAGGCTTTCACCCCGCGCGTGAAGGGGGCGAAGCCGGGCAGGCCCGGGTCCCAGTCCGCGTGATCCTCGGCCGTGTAGAGCGGCTTTATGTCGAAGCCCTCGGGCGTGTTCCACGCGAGGTCGCGGCCCTTCACTTCCTTGTCGGCGAGGGCTTTCCAGTCGGCAGGGGTCGGTTTGTCGGTCATGGCTCGCTCATAGACGAAAGGAGGGCCCCGGCGAAAGATGCGCCGGGGGCCGGTTGGGACTAATGCGCGAAAGGGGCTGGCTCTTGCCTCAGCGCCCCTTGAATTCCGGTTTGCGCTTCTGGAGGAAGGCCATGCCGCCCTCCCTCGCATCGTTGCTCGCGCCCGCGATGCGCTGCGCCTCGGCTTCGGCGAGCAGCACCATCTGCAGGTTCTGGTCGATCGCGGTCGCGATGTTGCGCTTGATGTGGGCATAAGCGAGCGTCGGGCCGTTGGCGAGCTTGGTCGCCAGCGCCTTCGCTTCGTCCATCAGCGCATCGTCCTCGACGCACTTGTAGACGAGGCCCCATTCCTCGGCCTGCTCGCCCGAAATCTTCTCTCCCAGCATCATCATGCGCGTCGCGCGCGCGCGGCCGATCGCGCGGGTGAGCAGCCAGGTCGAACCGCCATCGGGAACAAGGCCGATATTGACGAAGGCCTGGAGGAAATAGGCGCTTTTCGCGGCAATGGTGAAATCCGCCGCCAGCGCGAGCGAGCAGCCGACGCCCGCGGCGGGTCCGTTGACCGCGCAGATGACCGGAACGTCGGCGCGGATCAGCTGGCTCACCGCCGGGTTGTAATGCTGGATCAGCGCCTCGTGGCTGCCCCCCTTGCCCCCAAGCGCGCTGGAATCGCCCCTCGCCGACAGGTCCGCGCCCGAACAGAAGCCCTTGCCCTCGCCCGTGATCAGCACCGCGCGCGTATCGCCCAGGTCGTAGAAGGCCTGCCCCAGCTCGTCCGCCATCTGCGGCGGCATCGCATTGAGCCGCTCGGGCCGGTTGAGCGTGATGGTGAGGAGCGGGCCGTCGCGCTCCACGCGGATGGTTTCGTAGTCGGACAAGGTTTCTCTCCGGTTTTGCGAGCCGTCAGTTGGACCAGTGTGCGCCTTCGCGGGGCGTCTCCATGATCTCCGTAAGCATGCCCATCATGTCCTTGGGATGGACGAAAAAGATAGGCGTGCCGTGCGCGCCGATGCGGGTCGGGCCGAGGATGCGCTTGCCCATTTCCTCGAATTCGGCGCGCGCTTCGGCAATGTCGGGAACCTCGAAGCAGACATGGTGCTGCCCGCCCAGCGGGTTCTTCTCGAGGAAGCCGCGAATGGTCGATTTCTCGCCGAGCGGCTCGATCAGTTCGATCTGCGTGCCGTTCATGCCGCTTTCGGTCGGCGTGTCGACGAAGCAGACCTTCACGCCCTGCTCCTCGAGGTCGAACGGCTCATGGATATGGGTCGCGCCCAAGGTGTCGCGGTAGTGCGCGATCGAGTCCGCGATGGAAGGGGTGGCGACCCCGATGTGGTTGAGACGGCCTAGTTTCATTGCGCATCCTCATGAATTTTCATTGCTTTGTTCGCTACGACTTGGTCTGCGTCAGTCGCCGGATCGCCCTTCTTGCCAATTCCGATGTACTCGGTTCGCACCCAAACAAGGTAGTTCAAGATTTCTTCACGAGACGCGTTAGCCGCCAGCATCGTATATAGCTTTAGAGCATAGCTATCATACTCGTCGCGGGGATAATCTGTCTCGTTGACGCCGATAGGGTCCCACTCTTCCCACAGCAGGGCTTTCAAACCTTCGAGTTCCGGGATCACAACGGAATATTGTCATGCTTCTTCCACGGGTTCTCGAGCTGCTTCGTCCGCAGCCGCCGCAGGCCCAGCGCCACACGGCGCCGCGTCGCGTGGGGGTGGATCACCTCGTCGATATAGCCGCGTGAGGCGGCAACGAAGGGATTGGCGAAGCGGTCCTCGTATTCCTTCGTCTTCTCGGCGATCTTTTCGGGGTCGTCGCGGTCCTGGCGAAAGATGATCTCGACCGCACCCTTCGCGCCCATCACCGCGATCTCGGCGGTGGGCCAGGCGTAGTTCAAGTCGCCGCGCAGGTGCTTCGACGCCATCACGTCATAGGCGCCGCCATAGGCCTTGCGGGTGATGATCGTGATCTTGGGCACAGTCGCCTCGGCATAGGCGAAGAGCAGCTTTGCCCCGTGCTTGATGATGCCGCCCAGCTCCTGCGCCGTGCCAGGAAGGAATCCGGGCACGTCGACGAAGGTCACGATCGGGATTTCGAACGCATCGCAGAACCGCACGAAGCGCGCGGCCTTTTTCGCGCTGGCGATGTCGAGCACGCCGGCGAGCACCAGCGGCTGGTTTGCGACGACGCCCACCGTGCGCCCCTCGACCCGGCCGAAACCGCAGATGATGTTGGCGGCATGGGCGGGCTGGATCTCGAAAAAGGTCCCCTCGTCAAGCGTCTTGGCGATCACCTCGTGCATGTCATAGGGCTGGTTGGCGTTGTCGGGGATGATCGTGTCCAGGCTTGGCTCCTCGCGGTCCCACGGATCGTTCACTGGAAATTCGGGCACGTCCTCGCGGTTGGAGAGCGGCAGGTAATTGAAGAATTCCCGCGTCGCGAGCAGCGTCTCGATGTCGTTCTCGAAGGCGCAGTCGGCGACCGAGGTCTTGGTCGTGTGCGTGATCGCGCCGCCCAGTTCCTCCTGCGTGACGACCTCGCCCGTCACGGTCTTCACGACGTCCGGGCCGGTGACGAACATGTAGGATGAATCCTTCACCATGAAGATGAAGTCGGTCATGGCCGGCGAATAGACCGCGCCCCCCGCGCACGGCCCCATGATGAGGCTGATCTGCGGAACCACGCCGCTCGCCAGCACGTTGCGCTGGAACACCTCGGCATAGCCACCCAAACTGTCGACGCCTTCCTGGATGCGCGCGCCGCCCGAATCGTTGAGGCCGATGACCGGCGCACCGACCTTCATCGCGGTGTCCATCACCTTGCAGATCTTCTCGGCATGGCGTTTCGACAGCGAGCCGCCGAATACGGTGAAATCCTGCGAGAAGACATAGACGAGGCGGCCGTTGATCGTGCCCGATCCGGTGACGACGCCGTCGCCGGGGATCTTCTGCGCCTCCATCCCGAAATCGGTGCAGTCGTGCTCGACATAGGTGTCGAGCTCCTCGAAGCTGCCTTCATCGAGCAGAACGTCGAGCCGTTCGCGCGCGGTCAGCTTGCCCTTGGCGTGCTGCGCGTCGATGCGCTTCTGCCCGCCGCCCATCCGGGATGCTTCGCGGCGGCGTTCCATTTCGGCGATATTGGCGGACATTGCGCGGGGCCCCTCGATTGTTCGAATGTCTGGCGGGTCGTTGCCGTAGCCTTGCCCGAGCGTCAACGTATCAAAATCGCTCGGGATGGCCTCAGCGCGGGTCCACGATGCCCTTTTCGACAAGGCTGCGCGCGGTCGCCTCGATGCTGTCCGCAGCGGTGATGTAGTCGATGCCGAGCACTTCGCGCGCATGATCGCCCGAAACGTCGCGGTGGCGACCGAGTTCGGTCTTCACCTGCCTGATATCGGCCATGAAGGGCGCGAGCATCCTGACCACGAAGGACGGTAGGCGGCGCTCCGGCACCTTGCGCGCGAGGTCGGGGACGCGCTCGCGCAGCACCTCGGCAATGTCGCGCATCCACAGGAACCTGTCCGACACCGCGAAACGCTCGCCCCGCACTGCCTCTGGCGGCGCGTCAAGCGCGCGGACATGGGCGAGCGCGACGTCGCGAACGTCGACGATGCCGAAACCCGCATCGGGCAGCGCGGGAATCTCGCCGGTGAGCAGCTTGCGAACCAGTTCGATCGAGGTCGACAGGTCATCGTCGTGGACCGGGCCGAGCACCGCGACCGGGTTGATCGAGCAGAACGCCATGTCAGGCGCATTCTGGGCGACCCATTCGCGCGAGGCCTTTTCCGCTACCGTCTTGGAGCGGTGATAGGGCGGCACGTCGGGATTTTCGAGAACCGTCCAGTCCTCTTCGGTGAAATGGTCCCTGCCCGGCGGGTGGCCATAGGCAATCGCGGCGGCGGAGCTGGTAAGGACGAAACGCGTCACTCCCGCCTTCTTCGCGCATTCCAGCGCCCGCAAGGCGCCCGCACGCGCCGGTTTGACCAGTTCGTCGGGATGTTTCGGAGTCTTGAGCGGAAAGGGCGAGGCGACATGGGCGACCGCGTCGCAATCCTCCATCGCCTCGGCCCAGCCGGAATCGTTTTCGAGATCGGCCTCGAAAACCCGCAGGGCCTCGCCCGCATCGCGCCAGCGATCGCGCAGGCGCGGCTCGCTCTTCGAGCGGTTTCGGACCGTGGTATGGACCGTCTTGCCCGATCGCAGCAGCAGATCGATGATCTCACCCGCGATATAGCCGGTCCCGCCGGTCACCAGCACCGTTTCAGCCATGCGTCTCTCCCTCGCCTGCCCCCGATGCAGTTCGCGGCCTATTTGAAGAGCACCAGCTCCTCGGCCATGGTCGGGTGGATCGCCATGGTCGCATCGAAATCCGCCTTTGTCAGCCCGGCCTTAACCGCGACGGCAGCCATCTGCATGATTTCGGGCGATTCAGGGCCGATCATGTGGAGGCCGACCACCCGGTCGTTCGCTGCATCGACCACCATCTTGTAAAGCCCGCGCTCGCTTCGGCCCGCGACGACATGCTTCATCGGGCGGAAATCGGCTTGGTAGACCTTGACGTTGCCGAGCGTGTTGCGCGCCTCGCCCTCGGTCATGCCGACCGCGGCGATGGGCGGGTGGCTGAAGACAGCGCTCGGGATGCAGGAATGATCGACCTTTACCGGCCCGTTCTTGCCGAAGACGGTGTCGGCGAAGGCATGGCCCTCGCGGATCGCGACCGGCGTCAACTGCACCCGGTCGGTCACGTCGCCGACGGCGTAGATGTGGTCCACGTTCGTCTTGCTGTATTCGTCGACCTTTACCTCGCCGCGCTCGCCCAGTTCGACGCCGACCTCTTCCAGCCCGAGCCCCTCGGTGTTGGCGATCCGGCCGGTGGCGGCCATGACGACGTCGAACACCCGTTCGTCATGGCCGTCAAGCTTCACGTCGAGCGCGCCGTCATCACGCCTGCGGATGTATTCGAACCTGGTGTTGAACAGGAACTCGATCCCCTTGGTGAGCGAGATCTGGAGCAGCCGGTCGCGCAGCGCCTCGTCATAGGACCGCAGGATCGTGTCCGAGCGGTTGGCGAGCGTCACCTTGCCGCCGAACTGGTTGAAGATGCCGGCGAATTCATTGGCGATATAGCCGCCGCCAAGGATCAGGACGCGGCGCGGCACCTCGTCCAGATGAAACGCCTCGTTGGAGGTTATGATGTGCTCGCTGCCTTCGCAAATGGGAACGTGCGGGCGCGCGCCGGTGGCGATGAGGATATGCGCGGCGGTGACGGTCCTGCCGCTTTCGAGCGTGATCTCGTGCTCGCCGGTGATCCGGGCGCGCTCCTTGAACACGGTGACGTCATGGTTCTCGAGCGTCTGGGTGTAAAGCCCTTCGAGCCGCGTGATGTCGCTCTGGACATGGTCGCGCAGCTTGACCCAGTCGAAGCTCTTGCCCTCGACGCTCCAGCCAAAGCTCAGCGCATCTTCGAGATCTTCGGCGAAATGGGCGCCGTAGACGAGCATCTTCTTGGGCACGCAGCCGCGGATGACGCAGGTGCCGCCCACGCGGTATTCCTCGGCCGCAGCGACCCGCGCGCCGTGGCCCGCGGCAATGCGGCTCGCGCGGGTCCCGCCCGAGCCGATGCCGATGGTGAAGAGGTCGTAATCGTATTCGCTAGCGGACATCTCGCCTCCGTTGGATTTGCCGGGGCGCTATGCAGGCGAGAGGCCCGCTTGCCAAGGGAAGCGTCTAGCCGCGCGGGCCGCCGCCCCCGCCAGCACCGGCCCGGCGCGGACCGCGACGACGGCGCTGGCCGCCCGCGCCCTGACCGCCCTGACCGCTCTGACCGCCGGAACGCTGGCCCGACTGGCCGCCGGAACGTTCACCGCCGGAGCGATTGGGCCGCCCCTTGCGGGCGGGATGCTTCGGCTTGGAACGGGTTTCCTCGCCGCCCTGCCTTTCGGGACGCTTCGATGCGCCCGCAGGACGCGGCTTGACCTTTTTCTGCGAGACCCGCGTAGCGCCGCGCACGGGCGGCTTCACCGGGCCGACACCCTCGACCACGGCGCGGAAATTGTCCGGCAGCGGCAGGCGCTCGAATTCCGCATCGGTCGTGCGGGTTATGTCCTTCAAATAGGCGCGCTCGTCCTCGGCGCAGAACGCGATCGCGATCCCGTCACGCCCGGCACGCGCGGTGCGGCCGATGCGGTGGACATATTGTTCGGGTACGTTCGGGAGTTCGTAATTGATGACGTGCGAGACGCCCGGAATGTCGATCCCGCGCGCGGCCACATCGGTCGCGACCAGGATCTGGGTGCGCCCAGAGCGGAATTCGTCAAGCGCGCGCTGACGCTGGCCCTGCGACTTGTTGCCGTGGATCGCGTTCGCCGCGATGCCGCGCTGCGACAGCCGCTTCACGACGCGGTCGGCCCCGTGCTTGGTACGGGCGAAGATCAGCACGCGTTCGGTCTTGCCCGGAACCTCGTGGCGGCCCGACAGGATCATCTCGAGCAGCGACTGCTTTTCGTCCTGCTGGACCATGAAGAGGTACTGGTCGATCCGTTCGGCGGTCGAGCTTTCGGGCGTTACCGAAACCTGCACCGGATTGGTGCAATAGCCGTTCACCAGCTCCTTGATCGCCTTAGGCATGGTCGCGCTGAAGAACAGCGTCTGGCGCTCCTTGGGCACCAGATCGCGGATCTTGCGAAGCGCATGGATGAAGCCGAGGTCGAGCATCTGGTCCGCTTCGTCGAGAACGAGCACTTCGACGCCCGAAAGGTTGAAGGCGTTCTGGTCGATGAGATCGAGCAGGCGGCCCGGCGTCGCGACGAGGATATCGGTGCCGCGGTGGAGCTTGTTGCGGTCCTTGTTGACGCTGGTTCCGCCGACGATGACCTGCACCTTGAGCCCGGCGAGCGCGCCGTAATCCTTGGCGCTCGCGGAGATCTGCACCGCGAGTTCGCGGGTCGGGGCGAGCACCAGCATTCGGCAGCTCTTGAAGGGAATGCGGTTGTCGCTGGCGCGCAACCGGTCGATCGAGGGCAGCATGAAGGCCGCCGTCTTGCCGGTGCCGGTCTGGGCGATGCCGAGCAGGTCGCGCCCCGCGAGCACTGGCGGGATCGCCTGCGCCTGGATCGGGGTCGGCACGTCGTAGCCCTTGAGCTCGAGCGCCTGAAGAACGGGCTGGGAAAGCCCGAGGTCTGAAAATCGTGTCATGAAAACTCGCATGATGTGCGAAGCGCACGCGCGAAATGGGCGTGCGAAGCGCGGGGTTTGAAACCGCCCGCGTGAATTGGGAAGTCTGGGAACGAAAGAGGCCGGCACCGGGGCGGTCGTGTCAGGACCGCCGCTTCACGCTGGCTTGCCTGCCTCTATGGGCTGACAGATGGGCCTCCCGGGCCCGAAAGTCAAAAGATATCGCGTCTGACGGCCGCAGCCTACCAAATAGGTTCGGATCCGCCCTTCCGGTCGAGGAACATCCTGAAATCAACCGTAGCGGTGTAGGCGCCTTCGACCGCATTGCCGTTGGCGTCGCGCGCAGGTTCGAAAACGTGGTGCTCGATCAGGCGGCGGCACAATGCGGTGGCAACATATCTGCGGCGAAATTCGCGGTCGAGACGGCAATCCGCCACCTTGCCGTCCGGACCGACCGTAAGCGTATAGGTCATGACCTGGGTAAGCATCCGGTTCCGCGACGCTTCGGCCGCAAGCTCGTCAAGTCCGTCGAACGAAACGAGCGCGGGGCCGCGCCCTCGGGGTGTATCGCCATCGGCAAGTGCAGGCGCGGCGAAAAAGGCGAGACCAGTTCCAGCGAGACAAGAAGCGAACTGTCGGAGAGAATTCGGCACAGCAACCATGGCAACCTCCACTCAAGAACAATCGTTCCTTTGTTTTCTTGCCAAACAACCCTCAGTTCCCGCAAGCCAATTCGTCAGCATTCATGTTTTCGCGCGCAGGTCCTCGTAGACCAGGCGCGCAGTATAGGTTCCCGGCACGGCCGCACCGCTCGCGTCGTGGGCGGGTTCGAACGTGTGATGCTCGACCAGTACCTCGCACAGCATCTGGTTGACGTAGTTCTTGCGAAACTCGTTCACGAGCTTGCACCCAGTGACCTTGCCCGCCTCGTCGACCGAAAGCGTGTATCCGACCGCAGCCCGCCAGATGCGCAGGCGCTTGGATGTCTTGAGGAACTCCTGCTCGCCGTCGAATGCGACGAGGCGTACTGGCGTCGCTCCATCGGCATGCTCGACCCCGGCGTCCTGTGCGAAGGCGGGGGGCGAAAGCAGGATGGCAGCGGCAGCAGCCGCGAAAAGGGGGCGCAGGGTCATGGGAGAAGTCCGTCTGAAAGTGTGCGACATGTCGCGCCAAGCCTAAAGGCAGATTCCCGCCGCGCAATCCGAATTGACCGAGGCGCCGAATTCGCAAGATTCGGCAATCATCGTATCTCTTCGAATAACTTCCCGCCGGTAGCATGCATTTATGCATCGGGCGCGTGGAATATATTACGCGTCGGAAATCCTCTCAGGCCAGTCCCGCCGCCTTCATCAGCGCGGTCGTCGACGGGTCGAAATCGCCCTCCCCCGCGTCGATCCGCTTGGCGAGCGCCTTGCCGAGTTCGACACCGAACTGGTCGAAAGGATTGATCCGCATCAGCACGGCATTGGCGAAGGTCCGGTGTTCGTGAAAGGCGATCAGTGCGCCGAGCGTGGCAGCGTCGATATCGTCCACAAGGATCATCGCGCTCGGCCGGTCGCCGGGATAACAGCGCGCCGGATCGTCCGCCTCGCTTCCGGCCATCAGCGCCGCTCCCTGCGCGAGGCAGTTCATCAGCAGCGAGCGGTGATGCGCAGGATCGAGCAGGTCGCCCGGCGCGATCGAGGCGATAAAATCGACCGGCACGAGATGCGTGCCCTGGTGGAGCAGCTGGAACACGGCATGCTGCGCATCTGTCCCCACCCCGCCCCATGTCACTGCCGCGGTCGGGCGCTCGACGGGTTCGCCATCGACAGTGACCCGTTTGCCGTTCGATTCCATTTCGAGCTGCTGGAGATAATCGGGCAGGAGCGCGAGGCGTTCGTCATAGGCGAAGACGGCGCGCGTCTGACACCCCCTCAGGCGCGCATAATACTGGTCGGCAAAGGCGGCGAGCAGCGGGGCGTTGGCGCGCCCATCGCTTGTCCGGAAATGGTCGTCCATTGCCTTCGCCCCGGCCAGCAGCGCGCGGAAATCGTCCATCCCGCAGGCGAGCGCGACCGGAAAGCCGATCGAGGACCAGATCGAATAGCGACCGCCCACGCTTTCAGGGAAAGGCAGGATGCGGGTTTCATCCACGCCCCATTCGACCGCCCCTTCCGGATTCGCCGTGAGCGCGATGACCCGGCCATAGGGATCGGAGACGCCCCCTTCCCCCAGCCATTTGAGCGCGCTCGCAGCATTGGTCATCGTCTCGGTCGTGGTGAATGTCTTGGAAGCGATGGCGACAAGCGTCGTCGCCGGATCGCAGGCGGCAAAGGCCTGTTCGAGCGCGAGCCCGTCTATGTTCGAGACGACATGGACATCGACCCGGGCCCCGTCGCGGGTCAGCGCATCGACCGCCATCGCCGGGCCGAGGGCCGACCCGCCAATGCCGATATGGATGAGGTGTTTGACCTCGCCCAGCGCGCCGTCATGGATCGCCCCTGCCAGCATGCCCATCCGCGCGAGCAGCGCTCCGGCTTCCTCGACCTCGGGTTCCGGCCCGCTCCCGCGCATTGCACCGTGATTGGCGGCGCGCCCCTCCGTCGGGTTGACGATCCCGCCCGAAAACAGCGCCTCGCGCATGCGAGGGAAATCGCACGCTTCGGCGAGATCCTCGAATGCGCCGAGCGCTTCGTCGTCGAGATGCGTCTTCGACCAGTCGAGCAGCATGCCGACATCGCCGAGTTCGCCCAGCCGAAATTCGAGCCGCCGCGACAGCTTCGCCGCCCGCTCCGGATCGTTCGCGAACAGCGTTTCGAGCGTGGCGGGCTGGAGCGCGTCGAGACGCTCCCATGCGGCGGATATCGGATCACTCATACGGCAAACCCCTTGGCGCTTTGGACGGGGTGCGAGTAAGGGGACTGGCGATGGATGTTAAGACCCAAACCGTGCCCGAGGCCCCGGCGCAAGCCGAGGAGAGCCGGGAAAAGGACGAAAGCTGGTTCGGCTTTGCCCGGTTCCTGGTGCTGGTGCTGCTGGCCGTGGTGGCCTTTCGCACGCTGGTGTTCTCGCCCTTCTCGATCCCGTCGGAAAGCATGCTGCCCCGCCTCGTCAACGGCGATTACCTGCTGGCGGCGAAATGGCCCTATGGCTGGTCGCGCCACTCGCTGCCCTTTGACGCCCCGCTGATGGAAGGCCGCGTGCTGGCAAGCATGCCCGAGCGCGGCGATATCGTGATCTTCAAGCATCCGCTCGACAGTTCGGACTATATCAAGCGCGTCATCGGCCTGCCTGGCGATACGGTCGGGGTGATCGGCGGGCAGATCGTGCTGAACGGCGAACTGGTCCCGCGCGCGGCAATGGCTGATTTCGAAATCGCGGTCTCGCCCAACACGACCTGCGCCTGGGGCGGCAACCGGATCATCCGCGCCGACGGCAGCGCGGTGTGCGCCTATGCCCGCTTTCGCGAGACGCTGCCGGGCGGGCGGCAGTACGAAGTGCTCGATTTCGGGCTCACCGGGGCCGACAGCATGCTCCCCGTCACTGTACCGGGGGGGCACATGTTCGTGATGGGCGACAACCGCGACAATTCGCGCGACAGCCGCTTTCCCGCCAGTGTCGGCGACGCGGTCGGGCTCGTGCCGCTCGAAAACCTCGTCGGCGAGGCGAGCGTCATCATGTGGTCGACCGATGGCAGCGCCGAATGGTTGAAGCCCTGGACCTGGTTCACGGCGGCGCGCTGGGACCGGATCGGAAAACGCCTGTGAGCGGCCCGGGCGACCTTGCCGCCGGCACGCGCGACTGGCTGGTCGAAGCGGGCTTCGACATCAAGGAGGAGCGCGTCTGGCTCGAAGCGCTCACCCATGGCAGCTTCAACGGCAGCAATCCCGGCGCGGGGTCCGGTGGGCGCGAGCTGGATTACCAGCGGCTCGAGTTCCTGGGCGACCGCGTACTCGGCCTTGCGGTGGCGAGCTGGCTCTACCATGCCCATGACGCGCCCGAGGGGAGACTTTCGCAGCGTCTCAACGCGCTGGTGAGCGGGCGGACCTGCGCCCGGATCGCCCGCGCTCTCGGCGTTCCCGAACATATCCGGCTCGGCAAGCAGGCGCGTGAGGATGGCGGGGCGGACAGCGACAAGATCCTCGGCGATGCGATGGAAGCGCTGATCGGGGCGAATTTCGTCGAAAACGGCTTCGACCATACGAAGGCCATCATCTACCGCCTGTGGGATGGCGAACTCGCGGGCGATGCGGGCAAGGCCAAGCATCCCAAGAGCGCGCTGCAGGAATGGGCCGCGGGCAATCGTCGGGCCATGCCGAGCTATCAGGTGACCGACCGCAGCGGCCCCGACCACGCGGCACTTTTCACCGTCGAAGTCACCATCCCCAGCGTCGGCAGCGCCGAGGCGACAGCATCGAGCAAGGGCGAGGCCGAACGGCTCGCCGCGCAGAAATTCCTGGAGCAATACGGATGAGCAAAGCGCCACCACCCCCCGAAACCGCAAGGTTTCACAAGGCCAAGCGGCCGCCCGCAGCCGGTTCGCAGCGCAGCGCAGGAAATAGCGGCAAAGAGGTCATGCAATGACCGAACAAAGATGCGGCGTCGTGGCCGTGATCGGCGCGCCGAACGCGGGCAAGTCGACCCTCGTCAACCAATTGGTCGGCCAGAAGGTCGCAATCACCAGCGCCAAGGCGCAGACGACCCGCGCGCGGATGCTCGGCATCGCGCTGCATGGTCCTGTCCAGATGATCTTGGTCGACACGCCCGGCATCTTCGCCCCGCGCCGCCGGCTCGACCGGGCGATGGTCAGCGCGGCGTGGGAAGGAGCCGAAG
>Ga0207419_1001173_pt1 | contig 20522 bp, 21 predicted proteins | sample ElkSloMetagenome_4_FD_184723 | JGI IMG/M metagenome (GOLD analysis project Ga0207419, IMG submission 184723) | Hot spring microbial communities from Elkhorn Slough, Monterey Bay, USA - MD2A (version 2) | ecosystem: Environmental > Aquatic > Marine > Intertidal zone > Estuary: Microbial mat ...
CTAAATCAACATCTTTTAAATCATGTGGATCTTCTATTGCACTTAGGTCAACAGTAGTAAGAGGGAAACCCGGTATATTGGAACAAATATTTTCTTTATCAGGATATGCCTTTTTTATGGCTTCGGGCAAAGCTTCTGTATCTGTAATTTCTTCTACCACCCCACCAATGATCTTAAATACCTCTTTAAGATAAGCCAACTTATCCACAGTATCATTGCGAAAGGTTTGCATTTCTGGCAGCGGGCTTAATTCTGGCTTATTTTTTTTAATTGCTTTTAATATTGCTTTTCTACTGCTCATTTTTTACAGAAATTAAGTTGGTTAACTGATTGATCTCAAAAGAATCTCTCGAAATTGCTTACATGCATAGTAATTATTTTTTCCGATTTTTGATGTACCAATCTCTAAAGCTTTCTTTAGGCGGTTCTGGCAAATCGCGTTGCTTTCCCCAAGCATTCCAAGGCCCGTAAACTAGCGTTCTAGGCATCATCCTAAGCATGGCCCTACCTGCTTTACCAGCAAACCTATACAGTTTTGGATGCGCAAACATATAACCCGCTATTTTCATTGCTTGCCTTTTAGACCATGGTAATTGGTGCTCTTTGGCAATGATTTGCCGCCACTTATAAAGCTGCGTGTGTATGTCAATCTTTACAGGGCAAACATCGCTACAAGAACCACAAAGCGTAGAAGCAAAAGGCAAGGTACTGTATTTTTTTAAATCTTTACCGGGAGAAAGGATAGAACCTATAGGCCCGGGCACAGTATATCCATAACTGTGCCCTCCACTGCGTCGGTACACGGGGCAGGTATTCATACAGGCCCCACAGCGAATGCAGTTCAAGGACTTTCTAAAATCTTCTCTGCCCAATTGCTCTGTCCTGCCGTTGTCTACAATTACGATGTGCATTTCACTACCAGGCTTTGGCCCATGAAAATGCGAAGAAAAACTAGTAATAGGTTGCCCTGTCGCACTTCTTGCCAATAACCTTAAAAATACACCAAGGTGTTCTGCTTTAGGGATTATTTTTTCTATGCCCATAGAAGCAATGTGTACAGGTGCTAAGTTGATGCCCAAATCTGCATTGCCCTCATTGGTACATACTACAATACCACCTGTTTCTGCAATCGCAAAATTGACCCCGCTTAAAGAAGCATCTGCCGAAAGGAAATTGACTCGTAAATGTTGTCTAGCAGCCTCGGTCAAATACTGCGGATCGCTTGCGCCTTGTTCTGTACCAAGTTTTTCATGAAAAAGCGTTCCTATGTCTTCTTTCTTTTTGTGAATAGCCGGCATAACTATATGACTAGGCGGCTCTTTGGCCAATTGCACAATGCGCTCTCCTAGATCTGTGTCTACTACCTCAATACCTTGCTCTTCTAAATACCCATTTAAATGGCATTCTTCAGTAAGCATAGACTTACTCTTCACAAGCTTTTTAACCGATTTTTTTTCTAGAATGCCATGTACGATTTTATTGTGCTCGGCAGCATCTTTTGCCCAATGTACCTTAATACCATTTCTTTGGGCATTCTCTTCAAACTCAATCAGATAGTTATCTAGATTAGAAAGTACATTGGCCTTTATGGCTTCTGCCAAATTTCTGAGTTCCTCCCACTCGGGAACAGACTTGGCAGAAAGGTCTCTTTTATTTCTTACATACCAAAGTGCTTTGTCGTGCCACTCTGTACGCAGTTCATCTTTATTGAATATGGCTGCTGCAGTAGGGTGATTCATGGTTTCAGTTATAATTTACATTAAAATTTGATTGTTTGCCTCGCACTATCACAAAGCCTATAGTTTATGCCCTTTTTTCTTCAAACCGTTTTTCCGTTAAGGATTTCTGCTATGTGCATCACTTTTACATCTTCTTTTTTTCTTTTGATGATGCCTTCCATATGCATAAGGCAAGACATATCGCCACCTGTTAAAACTTGAGCACCATTTTTTTTGTGATCGGCGATCCTGTCCTTTCCCATTTTCACTGATACCGCTTCTTCAGCTACTGCGAAAGTACCTCCAAAACCACAGCATTCATCTTTGCGATCTAAATCGATCAGTTGAATGTCCTTAACCATCGCCAGTAAAGAGCGCATTTTAGAAAAATCCTGTCCTACCAACTCAGACGATTGCGCCATACGCATGCCTCTTTGCCCATGGCAGCTCAAGTGTAGACCTACCTTGTATGGAAAAGATACATCAAAAGAATGTACCTTTAAAACATCTGTGAGAAATTCACACAACTCATAAGTCTTTGCCCTTACTTTTTTTACGGCTTCCGTTTGTGGTATTTTGTTGAAATGCTCTCTCACATGAAGCACACAACTACCCGTTGGGCCTACTATATAATCATAATCTTTAAAGTTCTCTACAAAAAGCTTTGCAGTTTCTTGGCCTTGATCTTCGCAACCCGAGTTGGCCATGGGTTGGCCACAGCAAGTTTGGTCAGTAGGAAAATGAACCTCTACACCTTGTTTTTCTAGTAACTCTAAGGTAGCAATACCTACCTGCGGATAAAACTGATCAACGTAACACGGAATAAAAAGCGCCACCTTCATAGCAGAATGCTTCATCTAATTTCTTTTTTATTCTAATAGTAATTTTTATTAAATATACAACTTGTTAAACCATTATCATTTTTTCTAATACATCGCCAACAAAATAGGCTAAAAAGGCCGCCAAACCACCTAATAAAAGGGTTTCTACTATTGCCTTAAAAATATTGGTATGCGTTACATGTGCCTTTAACCAACCTATGATCGCAAAAGCAAAAGTAGTGAGCACGCAAGACGTTAAAAATAGATTTTCAAACTGTAGGCCAAATAGATAATCGCCTAAATATATAGAAAGCGGTATAAATCCCACCATGTTAAATGAGATGAAAGTTACCAAAGCCATTGCCACAGGCGGTTTTGATACAGGGATCATTTCTAGCTCATCTTTCATCATTACATCTACCCAGCGGTCTTTTTTTGAGGTAATTACCTTAACAATCTCTTCTAAAAGCTCGCCTTCAAAACCCTTTTGCCTGTAGATGTCTCTAATTTCTTCTTTTTCGGTCTCCGGCATATTTTCCACCTCCCAGTATTCTATTTTTTTGTGTTTCTCGTAGTTATCTTTTTCCGATTTATTGGAGAGATAACTGCCCACAGACATCGAGAAACCATCAGCTATAAGGTTAGCCATACCCAAAATTATGACAATAGAAGCATCTAAGTTGGCACCTGCTGCCCCGGCAACTACAGCAAAAGTAGTTACGCACCCATCTATACCTCCATAAACAAACTCTCCCACATACTCTTGGTAGCGATCAAAAAAAGAATTGTTTAAGTGCAGCTGCTTTTCTGTTTTAACTTCCATACGGATTTTGTTACAAATTCTAATCTAAGCAGCAATTAAAAGATTTAAAAATGGAGTTTTGAACTTGTTTGATAGTTTGGGATAAAATTATACTGTATGGTACTAAAAAAGCCTCAGTAAGTATCTGAGGCTATACTAATATCGTGAAAAAAGGATTGCCTTAGGGAATATCCATGTATTTATGTGTCTGCAAAGATATTTTCCACTGTGGATGCTGCTTTATATAATCAGTAATCAGAGGAAGCATTTCTTTTTCCTTATCCCACTCAGGCTGTAGCAATAAGGTGCAGTCCGGATTTACCAAAGCCGCGTAATCTTCTGCCCAAGAAAAATCGGACTTATTGTAAATGATTATTTTGAGCTCATGGGCCTTGCTAATGATTTCTGGCAAAGGCTTTTTAAATTTCTTGGGCGATAATGTAATCCAATCTATGTCTCCTGTTAAAGGATGCGCACCCGAAGTTTCTAGATGCACGCTAAATCCATTTTTTTTCAGCGCATTGCTAAGAGAAGTGAGGTCATGCATGAGGGGTTCACCACCTGTGATCACGGCCATTCTTGCCGGATGCTCCAGGGCCCTTTGCACGATTTCTTCAATATGCAATATGGGATGTTGCTCGGCATCCCAAGATTCTTTTACATCGCACCAAAAGCAACCTACATCGCATCCTGCCAATCTTATAAAATAAGCCGCATGCCCTGAATAGGCGCCCTCCCCTTGTATGGTGTAGAAATCTTCCATTACGGGTAGTTCTACAGGCATTTCTGCATAAGCAATATTCGATGCTTTACTTCTATTATCTATGATCATAATCGATTTTTCCTTCAGTTACCCTTAAAGTCCTTGTCTCCTTTTGGCTGAAATAAGGGTATTTTTTAATAAAGAAACTATTGTCATGGGGCCGACACCGCCGGGTACAGGAGTAATGAAACTACATTTCTCCGCCACTTCATCAAACAAAACATCGCCTTTAACGGCATAACCTCTTTTCTTAGAAGCATCTGGTACGCGGGTGGTGCCAACGTCGATTACTACTGCACCCTCTTTTACCATATCCTTAGTGATAAAACCGGGTCTACCTAAAGCTACAATCAAAATGTCGGCTCTTTTGGTTTCTTCTGCCAGGTTTTTTGTTCGGCTATGCGCCATGGTAACCGTACAGTTGCCCGGCGATGCTTTTCTAGACATTAATAGAGTCATGGGCGTACCAACAATGTGGCTCCTTCCTACAACAACACAGTGTTTACCCTCTGTTACTATATCATAGTGTTCTAAAAGTTGCAAAATGCCATAGGGTGTTGCAGGCAAAAATGTTGGTAAATTAAGTACCATCTTCCCAATATTGGCTGGATGAAAACCATCTACATCTTTATTTGGATCAATGGCTTCGGTCACCTTTTTATCATCTATGTGATCGGGCAAAGGAAGTTGTACTATAAAGCCGTCAACATCATCGTCTTTGTTCAATTGTTCTACGGTCTTAAGCAGCTTTTCTTCAGAGATATCAGAAGAATATTTGATAGTGCCTGACTTAAACCCCGCTTTTTCGCAAGCCTTCATCTTGCCATTTACATAAGTTTGGCTCGCGCCGTCTTCACCTACCAATACGGCCACCAAATGCGGTGCTTTTCCACCTTTGGCAAGCAATTCTTTTACTTCTGTAGCTATATTTTCTCTAATGATTGCTGCTGTAGCCTTACCATCTATTAATTGCATAATCTGCTGTATTTTTTTAGTACTGCAAAGTTAGGGCATTGCTAGGAAAATGCCGTTGGATTGCAAGTGAATTTTACAGCGTGCAACATAAAGCAGATTTTTTTTGCTTGAAAGCGAAAAAGGCTTACCAATAAAAAAAAACAGAACTCATGTAGCTTGGCAAAGCTTAGTGCAACCTTGGCACTAATCCAACTCATCAAAAAGTACGGCAACTCTACTATAATAAAACGCTTGGTGCATCTTGGCCTCAGAGTCGGTACCGATAAGCAACCACATGTTGCCATCTGCATCGGTTGAACCGCTCAACTCCCTTCCGTTGTTGTTGGCGCGCAATATAGAAGTAAAAACCTGTGGCTCAGGCATATTTAAAGTACCAAGCAACACCATATCTGCTCCGGCGTCTGCATTGTTGCCTTTGTCTATGTCAAACTCGTTAAAGGCGTAGCCCACACTTAGGGAGTCTTCTGATGCCACTAGTAAAGGATCTGTCTCAAATATACCTGCTTTTACGTGCACAGGTAGATCTCCGTCGTAAACAGTGCCTAGCGTATCAAAATTTAAGGTGGCAAACTCAGTCTCTACCAAAACCGTAAAGTTCGATTCTGCTGGTAAACCAGTGATTTTCAATTTAATGAAAGAGAAAAGATCTCCAACAGGATCAATCGCGGCCAGCCTTAATAAGCTATCTCCCGCCCCCAGCTCAGGTGGTGCTGAAATAATATCCACATCTATTTGCATAGTATCTTCTGCAGATAGGGGGTATTCTGCAAAACCCGTTTCCCATTCGCCTATGCCTGAAGAAAAGTTGTAAGAAAATATAAATTCGGGTTCGCTTCCTGCGTCAGGTGCTACGCTATCATCATCACCCAAACAAGATGTTAGTAATAGAGTCACTGCGCTAAATTGAGCAGCCCAAGCAACTACTTTTAAAAATCGCTTCATGTTAAATTTTTGATTTTGAGATAAAAGCACTTTAAAAAAAACCTTTTGAAAACTGCATAAATCATTCAGATGGTTTTTCAAACTCTTCTCGGCTTACCAAGTAGTTTCTGAGCATGTTTCTGTTCATTCGTACCAGTTCTCCACTTTTTTCTATGATACCGTAAACAGTACTATCATTCGGATAAACCATTAAGCTATTGTTTCTGCTTTCGTAAAGGTCATTTAAAAGCACTACGCAGAAGGGAGGCGTTTCGCTGAGCGTTTGCTTCAAATTTTCAGCATTTTGTACATACGCATCCACCTCAAAATTCTGATATTGTTGTATATAAGTGTACAATTTGGCAGAGTCTAACCTTTCAACTCTCGCCACTTTGTAGAAAGAAGAATCGAACTTAATGTCCAAATCGTTTTCTGTATCGCCCGTGTAGTCGATTTCTAGGCTCTGTAAAGTTCGCCAAGTAGTGTAAAGTACCCTTTTATCTCGCCATGCTTGTTCATTGATGTTGAACAACTCATAGATGTTGACAAAATAACCCGGAATGTACAAAATATAAGGTTCGTCTTCACTCGCTAACTTGGCATAGGTTTCATCTCCTTTGCCCGCTAGCGAATAGGTCTTTACCAAATTCTCTTCTCCATCATAAATCTCTACCGAAAAATCCGCGTTTTGCAATAAGTTGTTTACGCTATCTAAACTGGCCTCAGGTACCGGCCTTTTTATCTGCAGCCTACCCAAAACGGCTAGTAAAGATTGCATTCTTGAGGGTTGTACTTGGTAGTTACCGTTTACCTCCCACTCCTGTGGCCCTGTTTTCTCTAAGGTATTGGTACCTAGTACAATCTTTTCAACTCCTGAGGTATCTTCTAATGTAAAATTTTGCTGCCCGAGCTTAAGGGTGGAACTGCTCCTACTGCTTTGTAAAGAAAAAAGTACAGCAGCCAACAAAGTAACATTGATCGCTATTAATAATTTGATTCTATTCGTCATAGATAAAAAAATTCAAAACCGTTTTATTCGCTTGTACTTCAAAAAATCCTAAGAAAAGACCCTGCTAGAGTGGGCGGTCTTAAGAGCACAAGTAAATACATTGCTTACCAAAGAAACTTCTTACTCTTTAGCGACTGTAAATTGAATTATTGTCTCACTAATAGGCAAATTAACAGACACTTTTCTAAATACTAAAGTTCCCGATCAAAAACTGCATAAAGTAATCATAACGCTAAAAACGCTGTAAATTTCGGCAATTCTATATAAGGCTATATCTTTGCACACTTCAAATAGAATAATATCTCAAAGCCAGTAAAAGCTATATGAAATTTAAAGAAGAAATTGACAGGAGGAGAACCTTTGCCATTATTAGCCACCCAGATGCTGGAAAAACCACATTAACAGAAAAGTTATTGCTTTTTGGTGGCGCTATTCAAATAGCTGGTGCGGTAAAATCCAATAAGATTAAAAAAACCGCTACCTCCGATTTTATGGAGATAGAGAAACAAAGAGGTATTTCAGTAGCTACCTCGGTTATGGGCTTTGAGTACAAAGACCTGAAAGTAAATATTTTGGATACGCCAGGTCACCAAGACTTTGCAGAAGATACTTTTAGGACACTCACCGCCGTAGACAGCGTGATCGTGGTAATAGACGTAGCAAAAGGCGTAGAGATACAGACCGAAAAATTGGTAAAAGTCTGCAAAATGAGGGATACGCCCATTATTGTATTTATCAATAAACTAGATAGAGTGGGTAAAGATGCTTTTGATCTGATGGATGAGATAGAACAAAAGCTAGGCCTCTCTGTAATGCCTTTGAGTTGGCCTATTGGCATGGGCAATGAGTTTCAAGGCGTATACAACATATACGAAAAAAAATTGATGCTTTTTAGGGCGCATGGTAAACAAACCGAAGAAGAGTCCATAGAGTTTACCGACTTAAACGACCCTAGCCTAGAGAAGCACGTTGGAGAACGCGCTGCAGCCACACTAAGAGAAGAAGTTGAGCTGATTACCGGCATCTATCCAGAATTCAACAGAGAAGAATACCTACATGGCTTGTTAACACCTGTATTTTTTGGCAGCGCCATTAATAATTTTGGGGTTAAAGAGCTTCTAGACTGCTTTGTACAAGTAGCGCCCTCTCCTACTCCATCTGCTACTGAAGAGCGCGATATAAAACCTTATGAAGAACAATTTAGTGGCTTTGTTTTTAAGATACATGCCAATATAGACCCTAAACATCGCAACAGAATTGCCTTTGTTAAAATATGCTCGGGTAAGTTTGAAAGAAACAAGAATTACCAACATGTGAGACTGGGTAGGTCCTTCAAGTTTTCCAACCCTACCTCTTTTATGGCGTCGAAAAAAGAGATAGTTGATGAAGCTTTCCCCGGAGATATTGTGGGTTTGCACGACTCAGGAAACTTTAAAATCGGCGATGTCCTTACCGAAGGGGAAAAACTGAAGTTCAAAGGAATTCCGAGTTTTTCTCCCGAACAATTTAAGTACATAGAAAATGCCGATCCCATGAAAGCCAAGCAACTGAACAAAGGCATTGACCAATTAATGGATGAAGGCGTGGCCCAACTTTTTGTCAATTTAAGAAATGGTAGAAAAATTATAGGTACTGTGGGCGCTCTGCAATTTGATGTGATCCAACACAGACTTAAACATGAATACAATGCTTCATGCCGTTGGGAGGCCATTAATTTACACAAAGCCTGTTGGTTTACCAGCGACAACAAGGAACAATTAGAAACTTTCGATAATTACAGGGTTCGGTTCATTGCAGAAGATAAATTTAAGCGCCGAGTATTTTTGACCACCTCAGAATACGAATTGCGCATGGAACAGCAAAACTTTCCAGATATCCAATTCCACTTTACCTCTGAGTTTTATTGAAATCGGTACATTTTAAGTTGAAAGTTTTCTTACCGAAGAATGGCATTATAAAAGATATCTTTTACAGTAAAATCGTTTTCACAAAAACCGGAGAGTAAGCAACCAACATCACCCTAGAATGATCTAGAAAAATCGGAACAGCTTGGTTTTTTACAACTAAAAACTGCAAAGTGCTTTTGTACACACTGCTTTTTACTAGTAAAAGCGTTCGGAGCAGTTTCACAACAAATTCTATCACATTTTGTATGGTGTTTAGTAGATTTGACAAAAAGCGTCTGTAATATGAGCGAAATTAAATTTCAAGCCAACTTAACCGAAACACATCAATATCTAAGGTCACTTTTACTCGAAAGATGCAGCCAAAAATCAATAGATTGGTTGGATAGCAAGACGGAAATCCTTGAAAAAAATTACGAAGAAAAAAAGTTATTCATGTTCTTTAGCATGGCCTCTCGCTTCTTTGAAAAGAAACAATTAGCCATGAGCAGTCTCGAAAAAGAACAAGCTTCTGCCATAAGACAAGGATTCGCCCCTTCTTCTTGGGATGCTTTACAAACCGCTCGAACCATACTTTTACTGTCTATTCCCTATGCAGACTTTGAACAACAAGTAAAAACCCTAGACACACTTTTTGAGTCTGCAGATGTTGCTGAGTTAGTTGCTTTATACGCTGCTTTGCCTTTGCTACCAAATCCTGTTATCCACATCAAAAGAGCGGCTGAGGGTATTAGGACCAACATGACCATAGTTTTAGATGCCGTAGCACTCAACAATCCATTCCCCAGTGAGTATTTTGACGAGATATCTTGGAACCAACTCGTTTTAAAGAGCATTTTTACCGAAAGGCCAGTTTACCAAATTTACAACGCAGATACTCGGGCCAATGAAAGATTGGCCGCTACCCTTTCTGATTACGCCCATGAAAGATGGGCAGCAGGTAGAGCGGTTACGCCAGAGCTTTGGCGTTTTACAGGTCAATTTGCTAATGAGACCTTATTGGCAGATTATCAAAAGCTTTTTGAAAGCGGCAGCCCACTTGAAAAAAATGCAGCTTTATTGGCTTGTGAAGAGGCCAATACTGAGCAATCCAATCAATTACTTGAAACATTTAAGCCCAAGGTACAAAAGCTTTTAAACAGCTGGGATGAACTGGGGAAAGCTTACCAAGCAGAGAAAGGCCCCTTACCCAGTGGCTACCAGCAAGCAGGCAGTGGTGTTTCTAAACCAGACGAGAATTAAACTAAAACCAGAAAATTGAATATGGAAAATATCAAGAACATGAGGTTCATCGACTCACACATCCACATGACCTCTAGAACAACCGACGATTATGAAAGAATGGCTGCCGCAGGCATTGTAGCCATTATTGAACCCTCTTTTTGGCTAGGCCAACCAAGAACCGAAGTTGGCACTTTTAAAGATTACTTTAGTAGCTTAATTGGTTGGGAGCGCTTTAGGGCGGCACAATTTGGTATCAAACATTATTGTACCATTGGGCTCAACTCTAAAGAAGCCAATAACGAAAAGTTGGCAGAACAAGTAATGGAGTTATTGCCACTTTATGCTTGTAAAGAAGGCGTTGTTGGCATAGGTGAAATAGGCTATGACGATCAAACTCCCGCTGAAGATAAATTTTTTAGGCAACAGTTAGAGTTGGCAAAAGAGTTAGATTTGCCCGTTCAGATACATACGCCACATAGAGACAAAAAGAAAGGCACTTCTCGCAGTATGGATGTCTGCGAAGAGCATGGGCTAGACCCTTCTATGGTGGTTATAGACCACAATAATGAAGAAACGGTTAAAGAAGTTTTAGACAGAGGTTTTTGGGCAGCTTTCACCATTTATCCCAATACAAAAATGGGCAATGAAAGAATGGCCGCAGTGGTAAAGCAATATGGCCCTGAAAGGATTATCGTAGACAGTTCGGCAGATTGGGGTGTAAGCGATCCACTTTCTGTACCTAAAACAGCCTCTTTAATGTTAGAGCGCGGCATTCCGCAAGAACATGTTAGGTTAACCTGTTACCAAAATGCTTTAGATATCTACAGTACAAGCGGACAAATGAAAGAGAGTGATTGGATGGAAAGAAAGCCCATAGATCAGCGTACTTTGTACAATGATAATTCTGTATTGAGAGGTCAGTCACCTAAGGTAGAAGATACTTCTAATATTGTTAAGTAAGCCAAAGAACTTTTACTCAAACACACCGAGTATTTGGCCTATATCATGGGTTTTATTGTTTTCACCTTTTTTGGTATAGGCCACTACTAAGTTTCTTAGAATCCTTTTTACAATATCCACATTATTGCAGGGCTCGTAATATTCTGGTTTCTTCTCTATTTTTAGTTGCCCAATATAATTGTCTATATCTGCCTTAGAAAAAATAAGTCCTTTGTTAAAAGCATTGATATAAAATTGAAAACGGCTGTTCTTGTAGGTTAAAATGAAGAGATTGGGTAGGTTTACACCATAAACTGGCAGCTTTAATTTTTTTGCTACCAACATATAAATGATACAAAGACTGATAGGATTCCCTTTTCTATTAAAGAGAACATCGTTGATCATAGAGTTTTCAGGGTCGTGAAAGTTTTGTGTATCAGCCTTAAAATTGAGTTTTTTGAAAATGATGCTGTTCAAAACTTTTACTTGGTCGAAGGGATGCATGTCATATCTAAAATCCAACCAAGCCTCGTAATATATCTGCTCAAGTTCTTTATAGATTGATTCATAAGTCAGGCTGGGATATTCGTAAGAAGCAATTATCCAAAGTGCTTTTAATAAATCTTGGTTTTCACTTTCAACCCATGCTTTTAGTTTAGAGAGTATGTCATCGTAGTTCATATCCTTTAAGAGCAATTGCAAACGCTCTCTGACCAAAGGATTGTCCGTCTCTCTCAGTTCTTCTTGCAAAAAAGGAATGATGGACCTGCCATACGATACAATCTTTTCAGTTACATGATTGATAACACTTTTATCTTCGTCGTCTATTAAAGAAATTAATGCCTTCAGTTCTTTTTGGTCTATCATTACAGGCTATTTATTTTTAAAATTTTCTGGTTTTCTATAAAAATAAAAACTCAGCTACTTCACAAATGATGGCACATTGTTAAAACTGTTCCTTCTACTAAAATAAGAAACATATTCGACTGCCTAAGAATAATGCAGGCATAAGTTAATAAGTTTCGAATTGTATAGGCAGCGAAACGATTTGTTTGTAATCTTCGCCTGAGTCTAACATATCTTCATCATCTTCTTCGTAAAACCATTTTACCGATATTTTTTTATCGTTTTGCTTTTCAAGGATTTTTAATATCTCTAGAATACATTTAGAAGAGCTTGTATTAAAATATTCCAATTTAAACTCCACTACTGCCTGATCGCTACCACTTTGCTGAAATTGCTCTAACCACTCATAAATCGGGCTGTAAAAACTGTAGGCATCTTCTGGTATGGATCTACCCTCAATAATTAAATGCCCTTTTAAAGCATCGAAATGAATACGTGGTGTTTTTATGGTTTTTTCTAGAAATAGACCTCTCATTGTTAAATCATTTGTGTAATCAACTTTTGGCTTTTAACGGAATAATTTTTTAAATAGCATGAATCCATCTGCCTCATAGAACTAACTAATATCTTAGATGTAATATGATTTTTCGCTTTTAGGGTATTAAGCACTGTTGATGAGGCTTTAAATATTGAATGAAATTAGTTTGGGGTAAGTCAATTAGAAACTATGTCATTAAAATACAATTTTTTAAAGGAGTTACTGGCCATAGATTCTCCCTCTGGCTTTACAAAAAATGCAGCAGCATACATACATAAAGCAATTGCAGAAACGGGCTATAAACCGACCTATACAAACAAAGGAGCGGTAAAGGTAGCCTTGGGTAAAAAACCTACACTTGCCTTGGCTGCACACCTGGATACGCTGGGCGCCGTTGTCTCACAAGTTAAAGCTGATGGCACGCTCCGTTTTTCCAAAATAGGTGGGCTACAACTCAATAGTGCCGAGGGTTCTTATGTGCGGATCTACACTGCAGATAAAAAAATCTACTCAGGTACCATTTTAATGGATAACCCGGCTGCACATGTAAATAAAGACCTTGACCACAACAACAGAAGCATAGAAAACCTGCACATAAAAATAGATGAAGAAGTTTTTGAACAGGAGGATGTGGCAGACTTGGGAATAGCCGTTGGCGATTTTGTATGCCTTTATACACACTTCGAAGAAACGGAAAGCGGCTTCTTTAAATCGCGTTTTCTTGACAATAAAGCTGGCTGCTTTATACTCTATGAAGTAGCCAAACATTTTGCAAAAAGCAGCAAAGATTTACCTGTAGAACTGTTTTTCTCTAACTATGAAGAAGTAGGCCACGGCGCTACATCTGGTTTTGACCCCAATATTAAAGAATTGTTGGTAATTGACATGGGTGTAGTGGGCGACGGCTGCCAAGGCAGTGAGTTTACCTGCTCCATTTGTGCTAAAGACTCTACTGGCCCTTATGACTATGAAATGAAGACCAAATTGGTAAGACTTGCCCAAGAAAAAGAAATACCTGCAGTTACTGATGTCTTCCCATTTTATGGGTCAGACGGGTCTGCTGCTTTAAGGGCTGGCAATAATTTTAGGGTCGCGCTCATTGGCCCCGGTGTTGCTGCTTCACATGGCAACGAACGCACACACAAAAAAGCCATCGAAGCCACAATCGATTTATGTATCGCCTATATTGAAGAATACCTTTAAAGACCGTGCTTGATCAGTAGTTTAAATTGACTTTTTTAAAATGCCCCGAAACAATGAGGGGTACTCGATTGTCAGAATAGTATTGCTAAACCCTAAAATTCTTTTTGATCCCAATGCGCATTATCTCCTGCACAATCTGAAAATGCGGTATTGAAAAGGCTTTTTTCATGTATTTACCAAACTTGTTGGTATTTTTAATATTTGAATCTGCACAAAAAGTGGGAAAAGTAAAAGTAAGATTATAAATTTAGATATAACCCTACGGTGATACACTGTATTGAATAGTAGTAGCAGTCAAATTTGATATGAAGAGAATCTCGATTTTTGCAATATTGATGCTGATGAGCTTTTATGGCTTTTCGCAAAAAAAATTCAGCCATTTGTACCCAGGCTATTTTGGAAATGGCTCATCGAGCGAACCCACCGGTTTAAGAGTTGGAATCAGAGCAGGCATTGCTCAAACCGATATTACTAGGCAGTTGCTTGTTAATCCGAATTTAGAAGATAGCTACGAAGGTATTTTCAAGCCTAATTTAGGGTTAATGTTGCAATATGGTTTTTCGCCCAGTTTTATTTTGAGCAGCGGATTAGATTACAGCCCTATGGCCGTAAATTACGAGACAGTTTCTCCCTCAGAAAATACCGTTACCCAAACCAGAAGAAACTACCTACAGATTCCACTACTGCTACATGGCACGCTACGCAAGGGAGAATACAAGCCTTATCCTGCACTTTATGGCGGTGCTGCACTAGGATATCTACTAAGCGCCGAAAGGGATTTTGAAAGTTTCCCTTTAAATGAAAGCCAAGAGGGTTTTAGTGAATATGATAAAAATGTAATGGATAACTACAACCGCTTAGACTATGGCGTTGTAGCTGGAGTTTCCTACTATATTCCTTTCCAGACCTATTATCAGATAATGATTGATTTAAAAGGCTACTTGGGTTTGGCAAACATCAATAATTTTCCATCTGATGCTACAGATCAACCTTTTACGGTAAACCAAAGCATTTCGATTTCTGTAGGTTTGCTCTGGGGCAGGTAATATTATCTGCAACGAGCAATACCTGTACTTTTTTAGTGCCGTTATAAATGCTAGGTCAAACATCATTTTTTAAACTTGAAAGGCTATTTTGAAGAAAATCATTTTTTTAAGCAATACCTTTTATCCAGAACACGGAGCCGCACCGAACAGACTATTGCACACTGCCCTAGGATTACAACAGGCAGGTTACCAAATAGAAGTTATTACAGGTATTCCACACTATCCACATGGCAAGTTTTCAAAAAAGTATAAAAATAAATTTTATCAGAAAGAACTTTATCAGGGCATACAAATCCATAGATTTTGGCTCTACCCTTCTCATTCAGACAGTTTAATAGAAAGGATCCTTACAATGTTCTCATTGGCTTTTTCAGTTGTATTGGCCATTCCCTTTCTTTTTATTAAAAAAGTTGATTACCTGTTTTTGCAATATCCGCCTGTAGCTATGGTTTTCCCCACACTCATTCTGCGAAAACTTAACAAAGCCAAACTAATTGTAAATGTGAGCGATCTGTGGCCGCTCGCTATTGAGGAATTGGGATTTACCAAACAAAAAAGCATGGCTTATTGGCTCATGAAAAAAATCGAAAATCTCACTTATAAAAAAGCAGCTTTATTGCTGGCACAATCCAACGAGATAAAAGCTTATCTAGAAACTGCTAATAGCCAGAAAAAAGTCATTTTATACAGAACAGGTGTAGATTGTAATCGCTTTAAACCTAGCTCTATTGAGAAAAAAGATAGTCAAAGAATTAAGGTGGTTTACGCCGGAGTATTGGGCGTGGCACACGGTATGGCCCAAGTTTGTAAAAACATACAATTGCCCAATAGCGATACAGAGCTACATATTTTTGGAGAAGGCTTCGAGAAAAAAGCTATTGATGCTTACCTTAAGCGGCATTACAATAAAAATATTTTTTTACATGAAATGTTGCCGCAAATTAAATTAGTGCAACAATTACAATCTGCTGATATTATTCTAATTGCTCAAAAGGCAAGAATCTACGGTACTGTACCTTCAAAAATCTATGATGCCATGGCCGTAGGCAAACCCATCTTGTTCCATGGTGCCGGCGAAGGCGCAGAAATAATAAGACAAACAGGCTGTGGCTTTATTTCAAAACCCCAAGATTTTAGCAAGCTAAACGAACACTTAAAATTATTGGTAGAAAGCACCTTTTCTTTTAGAGAAAGATTAGGAAAAAAAGGCCGGCAGGCAGCAGAAGAGAATTTTAATCGTAAAATTTATTTAAAAAGTTTGATTAAAGCACTGAATCTCTTAGAATTGGAAAAAGTCAAACACACTAACCGACAATCTTATGCTAAAAATTTTTTCATCTGACAAAGAATCTATCACTGTTGAAAAACAAAAAGACACTTGGCTGTTAAATGGAGAGGCAAGTGATTTTGACATTACTCCAATTGGTGAAAATCAATACCACATCATTACAAGGAACCAAAGTATTACCGCAGAGCTATTGGAATATGATGAGGCCACACACTCTTTTACCATTAAAATAAATGGCAAAACGGCTACGTTAAAGGCCAAAACCGAGATGGATTTATTGCTCGAAAAAATGGGCATTAAACAAGGCGGTGCAGGAAAAATCAAAAACATAAAAGCACCTATGCCCGGGCAAGTTCTGGATGTGTACTGCCAAGAAGGCTCAGACGTAAAAAAAGGCGAAAAGATACTTATTCTTGAAGCTATGAAAATGGAGAATTTGATCAAATCTCCGGGAGATGGTAAAATCAAGTCCATTAAGGTCAAAAAGGGAGAAAACGTGGAAAAAAACCATATCATGGTCGTTTTTGAATAATGCTCGCAAATTTTCTAGAAAAAGATAAGATAGAAATCGGGTTAGATGAGGCTGGCAGGGGCAGCTTGGCTGGCCCAGTTGTAGCAGCAGCTGTTATTCTTCCAGAAAATTTTGACCTGCCCGGCCTTAAAGACTCAAAAAAACTCTCTCTCAAACATCGATTGCGGTTAGAGGAAAGTATAAAATTGCAGGCAGTTGCATGGGCCGTAGGTGAGGCCAGTGCCAAAGAAATTGACAAAATCAATGTATTGCAGGCTACGTTTTTAGCTATGCATAGAGCCATTGATAAAATTAAAGTACGGTTTGATCAGCTATTGGTAGATGGCATCCATTTTAAAACCTATAAAAACATCCCACATCATTGCATTATTAAGGGAGACAATAAAATGGCCGCTATTGCCGCAGCATCTATACTTGCCAAAACCTACCGAGATAAAAAAATGAAAGAGTTGGCTGAAACCCACTCAGAATACGGCTGGGACCACAATGTAGGTTACCCTACGTTAGAACATAGAAAAGCTATTGAACGTTACGGTATAACAGAATGGCATCGAAGATCTTTTAAGATGCTTGCCGATAAATAGCACGACCTATGTTTTCACAACTTATAAAAAAAACACTGACCCCAAGAAAGAAAAAGGGGCAAAATGTTGCTTTGGTTCTTTCTAGTGGCGGAGCAAGAGGCTTTGCACACATCGGTATCATAGAAGAATTGCTCAAGAACAATTTTAACATTACCTCAGTGGCAGGTACCTCTATGGGCTCTATTATTGCCGGTGTGTATGCCGCTGGCAAACTGACAGAGTTTACAGATTGGGCTTGCTCTGTTAGCAGACTAGATCTTCTTAAGTTGGTCGATTTCACATTTTCTACAAGAGGCTTTATTAAGGGCGATCGGGTCTTAAATGAAATAAGGAAAATTGTAGGTGATGTAAAGATAGAAGAATTAGAAATACCTTATGTGGCCGTTGCCACAGACATTGTACATCAACAAGAAGTCATTTTTAGAGAAGGTTGCTTGTTTGAGGCCATGCGTGCCTCTATGGCAATTCCCACTATATTCACGCCATCTGTTTTAAATGGCAAAGAACTTATAGATGGTGGTATCATGAATCCTTTACCTATGGATTTGATACAGCGCACCAATAATGATTTGTTGGTGGTAGTTAATGTTAATGCCAACTTAAAAGAAGAAAGCGAGATGGTCAATGCTTCTTTTCCTTCTAAAAAAGATGGCGAATTGTTAGAAAACGATAAAAACAAACGAAAATATGGCTTTTTCGATTTGCTCACCAAATCTTTTGACCTTACCCAAGATAAACTCACCGAGATGATCATAGACAAACACAAACCCGATATGTTGATCAATGTATCGAGAGATATTTGCAGTACATTCGATTTTCATCGTGGAAGTGATATTATTGAAGCAGGTAGAGAAGCATTTACCAAAAGAGTAGTATTTACTGATTAATAGACAATACAACGTATTTTTCACAAGTCGCACAAAGAAAACTAAAGCTTTTCCACTTTTTCTTCTTCCAATACCAAATCGATATTATCCAAATCTAGATACCAATCGGGATGTGGCGAATATTGATGACAGGAAATACACTGCGTTTTTTTGTGTACGAAACCACATTCAGGGCATTTACCATAGGTTTCAAAGGTATTCCAAACGCAACTGCAGTGGCACATCCAATAAGGTTTGCCATCGGGCTCCCAACTGCACTTAGGACAAGCTATTTTTTCTTCTTTATTTCCCATTTTATTTTAATAGAAAGATTTTGATAAAAGTTTCATTGTTTTTCTGTTGTGATAAGAATAAGAAGTTAAGCTTTGACCGTGGTGCTCTTAACAAAGATATAAAAGAGACAATTTGAAAAAAAACGGTTACAGAATGCATATTGTCTATTATTCCATCAATCAAACTGTTAAGAGAATAATTAGTTGTTTCAGAAAATCATTTGTACTTGTTTTGCAAAGTGAAATATTTTGCCCTCCATAAAGAACACTACCGCAAAACCCTTGTTTTGGCCTACCCTATTATTTTGGCTCAAATGGGACAAATGCTCACGGGTATTGTAGACAATATGATGGTCGGTAGGGTAAGTACCGCCGCTTTGGCAGCCTCCTCTTTTGCCAATGGTATTTTCTCTAACATCATGATTTTCGGGATGGGCTTTGCTTTTGGCCTAACCCCTCTAATCGGTAAGGCCATAGGCCAAAAAGACACAGATAAGGTATCTAATCTATTAAGGCACAGCATTTTGGTGAATATTATACTAGGCGTTGTCTTAACGGTGCTGTTATTTATTTGCAGTCAATTCATGCATTTAATGGGTCAGCCTAAAGACGTTTATGAATTGGCGACCCCTTATTTTCTGGTCATTAGCAGCTCTATGTTACCGCTTATGCTTTTCTTTACCTTTAAGCAATTTACAGAGGGGATTTCCATTACCAAACCGGCCATGTTCTTTACATTGTTGAGCAATGCCCTAAACATCATACTCAATTATATTTTGATTTACGGAAAGTTGGGCTTCCCCGCTTTGGGACTTATAGGCGCAGGTTGGGCAACTTTGATTTCTAGGGTTTTACAAGCTGTTGGTTTATTTGCGTACATCTGGTATGCTAAGAAATTTAGTCAGTACAACAAACACAAGAACCATCAATTTATTTTTAGGAAAGAAACCATAAGCGAACTTTTTAAATTGGGGACTCCTATTGCATTACAACTTACCATGGAAGTGGCCGCTTTTGCCATGGGCACTATTATGATGGGTTGGGTAGGAAAAGTAGAATTAGCGGCACATCAAATAGCTTTGAGTTTGGCCTCACTCACTTTCATGACGGTTAGTGGCATAGCCCTCGCAACCACCGTACGCGTAAGCAACCAAATGGGCGAAGGCAATTACAAAGAAATGCGCTTGGCTGGCATTACCTCCGTACAAATGGTCGTGGTATTTATGGTACTTTGTGGCATGGCTTTCTTCCTTTTAAATGAGTGGCTACCTATCGCATTTACTGAAGATAAAAACGTAATTTCTGTAGCAGCTTCGCTTTTGTTGATAGCTGCGGTATTTCAAGTTTCTGATGGGATACAAGTTACCATGATGGGCGCTCTCAGGGGTTTATCTGATGTAAATAGACCCACTTATATTGCTTTGGTGGCTTATTGGTTTATAGCACTGCCTGTGGCTTACATATTCACTTTTAAATTGGACTTTAATGAGGTGGGTATTTGGTTGGGTCTAGTGTGCGGTCTAAGTATGGCGGCCATCTTATTGCTCTTCCGTTTTCATAAGCTCACTAAAAAGATGATCGTTGAGCAAAGGGCCATTAAGAGTGACCCTAGTATTGTAGTTTAAAATTAAGTATTAGACTACTTATTGGCCTAAAACTTTTACATCAATAAAAAATGCTGAATAGATGTCGAGTTCATAATTTTAATCAATTATCTCGTCAAAAGTATTTTTTTCATGGTTTGTAAGATTGATTTACAGACCAACGGCACAAATCTTTCGAATTGCCAAAACCTTGAAAAAAGCGTAATAGTTAGTATTATTTTTAAGAGGGAAAACTAAACATGATTTGGAAGAAAACGCTTCCACTCATCTGACTCTGCTGTCAGTTTGATTACCTTATTTCGCTCATAAAGTAGGGTTTCCATATAGCATTTCAAAAATAGCACATTGGCCATTGCCCCGAGTGGTCCAAGAGGTGATTCAAAATAAAAGTGATCAAGCATTATTGTTTTATCATCTTCTACTTTAAAATGACGTTCATGCTTGAATGACTTAAAAGCACCTTTTACCATCTCATCAACAAAAAAATAAGGTCTGTCATAGGCTGTAATTTTAGAAGTAAGTTGTTGCCATATACCAACATGCTTGGCCCCTCCATGTAACGCTTTCTCCCAAGCCGATCAAACCCGAAGTAACACCGCCCACCGCTTTTTCTCCAGTGTGGTTTGTAGAATCTACGTGTAGATCA
>Ga0207419_1001174_pt1 | contig 20505 bp, 9 predicted proteins | sample ElkSloMetagenome_4_FD_184723 | JGI IMG/M metagenome (GOLD analysis project Ga0207419, IMG submission 184723) | Hot spring microbial communities from Elkhorn Slough, Monterey Bay, USA - MD2A (version 2) | ecosystem: Environmental > Aquatic > Marine > Intertidal zone > Estuary: Microbial mat ...
TTTTTGGCCAGGGATATTCTGGTGGAAGGAAATATTATTTGCAATTACAATGGCGGGATTATGTCCAATATGCAAGCGTATGATAATAATATTAGCAATAATCTTATCTATAATTGTCATAAAGCTGGTATTTTAGTTAATTTAATGGACGAACAAACATTAAGGGAAAGCCTGAAGAACAGATCAATTCCTTTTACGATAAGAGGGTACAGTAATCCATTCGATACAGTAACCGGGAATACTATAGTAAACATGGAAAACCAGAACTCTTCCCTTACATTGGCAAACCACAGAGGTACCTACCTTGAAACCGGGCTTATAGATAGTAATTTGTATGTTAGCCCTAATGAAAAATTCCATATTCGTAAAATTTCAGTTAGCGAAAAGCAGAAAAAAGTAGTTTGGAATACCCTGGAAGGGTGGCAGGAAGAAACAGGCAAGGACAAAAATTCAACATTTTTTTCACCCAAAGTGAATGGAAAGAAATACCCTATGTCCGATATTTTTATAAACGAAAATGATTCAAATCAAATGTTTAAGCTTGACCCGAAATATGAATATATTGATTTGGAGGGAACGATTTTAAGTGATGACATCATCCTGGAAGCAAGAAAAGCAAAAGTTGTATTTTATAAATTGAAATAAAAACATCAGCATGATAAATTGTAAAAAAGCAATAGAGAAGATATCAGGCAATTGGTTGCGTTTGTCGAAAAAAGATGAAACCTGCCATTTTCTGTTCCGTTCATCATATACCCTTCAGGATAGCGACAGCCCAACAACGATATCCATTACGGCAGGATCCGTGTATCAACTGTATATCAATGGGGAAATTGCCATGATTGGTCCGGCCAGGGCAATCAGTCAATACTTTTTTGTGGATAGCTTTGATATTAGTGAGTGGCTTGTGCCGGGCAAAAACACACTGGCCATACAGGTAGCTTATTACCCCAATAGTGTGCCGGAGAATATTCAGTATGAATTTCCTCTACATAGTCCGGGTTTGGGCTTGTGTATAACGCACAACAACCAAACATTAACCCTGGCCGATAATTGGAAAAAAAATAAGCTTGAAGCATTTGAAGAAAAAACCATATGGGCGCGGGGAATTAAGGGCGAATTTGTTTACACGGGCAAGTATCCTGAAAACTGGCGTTCAGTTGGTTACGATGATAGCAAATGGACGTCTATACCTGCAGCTGAATTACAAAAAGCACCGGTTGAATTAAGGGAGCGCACCATTCCCCTACCCTTTTTGAGAAACAAAATCCCACAAACCGTTACTGATTTTGGTTTCTACGTAATTCCAGATGCATATAGAAATAAACCGATACCTGAAAAATTACTGGCGTGGTTTGGCGATGCAAAAAAATACGATTATAAAAGCGATAAAGGGATTTCGCTTAGCCCCGAACAACTTGACCGTGTAAAATACCGTCAACTGGGAAATGCTGTTTCCGGGGGCAGTTTTGTTTTCAACCCATCTTCTGTATTATCGGGCAAGGCTGGGAATATTGTGATGCGGGGAACAAAAGATAAAAGCAGTTATATCGTTTTCGATTTGGGTGAAAATTCAACAGGATCCCCTTATATAGAAGCTGAAATACCTGAAGGGGTAAGGGTGGATGTAAATTTAATGGAATGGCTGGACAACGAGTGGGGCGCACCCTCTGATAACCATCAACGGTTGTTTCACCCCATGGTAAGCCATGGTGGGTTTACGCTGATCGGAGATGGTAGAATAATTCGTTATAATAGCTTGCAAAAGCATAATTTTCGGTATATCTGCATAGTTGCCCGAAATTTGGAGAATGATCAAGCGGTTAGGGTTAGCAGGGTTGGGTTGATAGAACATGGGGTGCTATGTGATGCAGATACGGCTGCTGATGTTACCTGTTCAGACCCCATATTGAACAATATAGTGGATGCCTGCAAAAGAACATTGAGAATAAACGCCCACGATGGCTATGTGGATTGCACCTGCGAACGGATCGTTACCAGTGGAGATTGTTTCCAGTCGAGCGAAGGCGGACGGTTGTTTTATGGGAAAAACGGAAGGAGAATTTCCGAAAACATGTTCCATCTGTTTGTAGATCAGGGCATGGGCGACGACGAAAAATATCCAAATATGCCAAACGGACGATGCAGCGCCTTAACCTTGGCCGAGGGTGAAAACATGTTGTGGATGCTTGCTTCGTGCATGGTGGCTTACGATATGGTACAATGGGCTTTGGAAGAAAACAGGCCTCTTCCTGAAAAATTCAAACAGACTGTTTTGGGGGTTGCACAAAATATTTCTGGTAACCTGAACAAAGAAGGATTGATTCCACATGATGGAAAAATGAGCAACTGGAGCGACTGGTCTAAAATGGCCATTAAAGGTGAAAATGGAAGTGTAAACACTAGTGTAAATGCCTATTTTTATCGCTTATTTAAGGAAAGCGCAGCGGTAATACCCGAAGAAACCATTTTTGCTGAACTATCAGCTACGATACAAAAAGGGCTCCGAAAGTTATGTGCTCCCTCGATCAACACTAGTAACGAACGTGTTTTTAGGTTTGTTCCGGATATGTTTGTTCAACAAGATGAAAAACTTGTCCCTTTTAGAGTGGAAGAAGCCCATGTTTTTGGCACCCAGCAACGAATTGTAAGCGAAACAACACAATATTGGCTGTTGTGGTCAGGCGTGTTGCCAAAAGAACAGGAGCAGTTGTTATGGGATGTTCTTCGGGGATGGAATTCGTTTGAACTGCCCTTGCGTGACAATACCCGAATGCTCAACCCTTCCCGTTCGAGCAGCGTGATGGGGCTTTGTCCCAGGTTTCGGTACATGATGGAAAATAAAGATGCCAAATTATATCATGATGCCAGAGAAACTTTTGGCCCTAATGTTATGAGGGATAAAACCCTTTGGGAAAGCCTGGAGCAGGATACCCGCTCATCGGCACATGCCACAACTGCTTATGCCGGGATAGTACTCTACCAATCGTTAACAGGAATTATACCGGGAAATAATCCGGAAACTGTAAGAATAGAACCATTGATAGATGATTCGTTGGAATGGGCAAGGGGCTTTAAAGAAACAGACAAAGGAACCATTGGCGTAAGCTGGCGAAGGGGAGAGCAAAAGTTTACAATAAGGGTAACCCTGCCAAAAGGTATAAAGGCAAAAGTTAAGTTGCCCGAACCTGTTGTTGGATTTCTAATATCCCAGGGACATGAATTGAAAAATAATGGCATATATACCATAAATGAATCGGTGGAAATTATTGCAGATAGATTTAACGGAATTCAAATGAGGGGACTTGATTAAACATATTTAAAAAAGATATGAAAAACTTTATTCAAAAAGAAATACGGGCATTTGACACCTTTGATAAAAACGGGAAACGGTTGATCATTGTAAATCTGTTATATTCCATGGTTTTCCCGTTTGTCATTGTTTTTTCGACCGCGTTTGTTAACAGGGCCACAGGAAATCAGGTAATGGCCGTGGTAAACAGTTTTGGGTTTGTGGCAGGCATGGTTGCAGGAAATTTTATAAACGGAAAATTACTGCAACGGGGTATCAATATTCGCTATCTTTTTTCTATCGGCATGTTTCTGAGCATTGCCTCCACGTTTTTAATGATGTTGTTGGTAAAACCAAATATTGGCGTTTATATTATATTTTTCGGATTTTTTAGCGGGTTGGGAAGTGGCCTTTTTTGGTCAAATCGCCAATTCCTTTCTTTCTTGGTTACCAACGAGGATAACCGTAACTTTTTCGCCAGCCTGGATCAGTTTTTTATCGTTTTCTTCAACGCGCTTGTACCTTTTGTGTTCGGAACGCTTATTATTGGATTAGGGCGAAAAACCGGTTGGTTCGATGAGATTTGGGCCTATCGTTTAACGGCTGCTGTCATGGTAATGCTAATAGGGTATGCCATGGCACTCATTTTGAAAAGTTCGTTTACCTCACCAGTTATCAAGAGGTTTAGTTACTTTTCGTTTAGTAAGATATGGCAAATGCACCGGGTTTTTGCATTGTTGTTTGGGTTGGTATCAGGGGGTTTCCTGTTTTTTATGCCCTTATTGATCCTCAATGTGGCAGGAGATGAAACTGTACTAGGCAAAATTGAGCTATCCATGGCTTTGATTTCGGTGATGGTAATTTATACGCTTGGGCGTATTACAGCGGCAAAGCACCGGCCAAAAATGATGTTTTTCGGTGCCCTGGTTGTCATCGCTGGAGGTTTGGTTTTATCCCAAACCATCATGAACGAGGAATTGGTATTTAACGTGTTCAAGATCTCATTCCTTGGAGTGATTATCATGAAAATAAGCCAGGTAACAGCTGAACCTGTCATTAACATGGCCTATGCATCCACAAAATTATCGGATTTTGAGAAAGCTGCCGCGATAGAAAACCGCGATAGTTATACTTATGTTTTCGACAACGAATTGTTTGTGGGGTTGGGGCGCATCTTCAGCGGAATCCTTTTTATTACGCTTAATAACCTGATATCCTCTATAGGTGCTTTGCAGTATGTGTTTATAATACTTGGTTTACTACAAATAATTACGGCTTTGATAATAAAAAAATTAACGAATGTCAGAATCAGTTCAATATGATAAAAGATACAATAAATTGAAGTAGGATTGAAATTAACGAAAACTATCTAATATATGAAAATAAATAAAGTACTAACGATTTTGATGGTTCACACACTGGTATTGAATTCTTGTAAAAACAAATCAGAAAATACCAAAAGTGAAAACGGGGTTCGTTCTAAACGTCCCAATATTATATTGGTATTGGCAGATGACCAACGAGCCAACACGATCCATTATTTGGGAAACGACGAAATTATCACGCCCAACCTTGATGAACTTGCCAAAGATGGAATGGCGTTTACCAATGCATATATTATGGGCAGTTACACAGGCGCTGTATGTCAGCCCAGTAGGGCAATGTTGCTGACGGGTAAATATTTAAATAATCTTGAAAAAGGGGGCAAAATAATTCCGAAAGATCATGAAATGTTGGGTGAAACCTTGCAAAAAGCTGGATACAACAGTTTTGGCACGGGCAAATACCATAGTAATCCCGAATCGTTCCAAAACTGTTTCAACCAGGGAGCGGATATTTTCTTTGGTGGTATGTATGATCAATGGAATGTTCCTTTGCATTCATACAATTCAATAAGCGATTCAGCTCTTAATCAACGTCCTGTGATCGAAAACTTTTATCGCAACAATGAAGTTTCGTATAAAAGAGGGGAATACATGCATAGTGGCAGGCATAGTACGGATATTTTTACGGATGCCACACTTGAATATATCAAAAACTACGATTCGGATAAACCATTTTTTATTTTCACCTCTTTCATGACCCCACACGATCCCCGTTCTACCTATAAAAAATACATGGATTTGTACGACACGGCTAATATTGGTATTCCGCCCAATTTTGCAGTTGAACATCCATTTGATATTGGGGATATGAAAATCAGGGACGAGATGCTTGCAGGGTTTCCCCGGGAAATTCCTGAGGTCAAGCAGCATATCCGTGATTATTATGCCTTGATAACCCATAACGATGAAAGTTTGGGCAATATAATTAACGCATTAAAAGAGAATGGCCAATACGAAAATACCGTGGTTATTTATTCAGGCGACAACGGATTGGGATTAGGGCAACATGGACTGATGGGGAAACAAAACGTGTACGAACATAGCACAAAAATACCATTGATCATCAAAGGCCGAAATATTCCAAAAAATAAGGTGAATGATGGTTTAGTATACCTGAACGATTTGTTTCCTACTATCTGCGACATGATCAGCATCGAAATACCGGCTTCGGTGGATAATAAAAGTTTCTATGGTCAACTAACCGGTAAGAAAGCAGGACGTGAGTATATCCTTACAGGGTATAAATCTTATCAAAGGGCAGTACGTGATGCACAGTACAAATTGATAAAGTATGATGTACATGGGGTTCAAAGGATGCAGCTATTTGATTTGAAAAATGATCCATATGAAACGACAGATCTTTCGAAAATTGATTCGTTAAAAGAGAATATTGATGCATTGGAAAAAGCAATGGAAAACCTGTTGACTGAATTAAATGACACTATCTGGAAAAATGAAAATTATGTTGAACCTCCTATGATTGCTCTTTAAATGGAGGGTTTCAGGATACTTGCACAGCAAAGTTGTGTGATTTTTGTATAAAATAGAGAGCTGAAATTTTGAGACTTCAATTTTGATTAATTTAAAAAATATTTATCATGAAAATGTTACTAAACGGACAATTTGTAGATGCCGTAGATAAGCAGGTAATAGAGGTATACAATCCTTCTACCCATAAAAAAATTGATGAAGTACCCCGCGCAGGCATCCAGGATATTCAAAAAGCAGTTGAATATGCCCTGAATGGTTTCAGAATAAATAGAAAAATACCTGCTCATAAGCGCACTGATTACTTAAAACAAACAGCATGTCTTATCAAAAAAAACTTAGCTGAATTAAGGGATTTGATGATTTCAGAAAACGGAAAATCGTTCAAGTGGGCAAATTTTGAAATAAACAAAACAGCCGAGATATTTGAAACGGTAGCGGAAAGAATTAAAGATCCCCAGGGAAAAACATATCCCATGGATGCCATGAGCGGATGCGAAACACAAATGGCCATGATGTACCGCCAGCCAATTGGTGTGGTAGGCGGAATTATCCCGTTTAATTTTCCGGCCGAAATGCTTGCCTACAAAGCAGCGGCTGCTCTGGTTGCAGGCAATGCCATTGTGTTAAAGTTGTCGGAAGATTGCCCGTTAACCTGTCTCAGAATTGGCGAACTCATGCTTGAAGCCGGTGTTCCGCCTGAAGCATTCCATATGTTGCCCGGTTATGGTCATGAGGCAGGTGAAGCGTTGGTAGCACATCCTAAAGTGCCTGTTATAACCTTTACTGGCAGTAGTGCTGTTGGAAAACGCATTATGGCAACAGCCGCACCATATCTAAAAAAACTATCACTCGAACTAGGTGGAAACGATCCGGTTATTATTTTTGAAGATGCGGATATTAAACAGGCAGCCTTCAACCTTATCAGGGGCAGGATGACAGTTGGCAATGGTCAGGCCTGTGTAGCTGATAAACGATTTTTGATTCAAGAATCTGTTAAAGATAAATTTATTGAACTGGGAACCAAATACATTAATGAATTAAAAATGGGTAACCCTATTGATGAAACGGTTGATGTTGGTCCTGTTATACATGAAGAAGCTGCAAAGCGCATTGAAGAACAGATTAACGATGCTGTAAGTAAAGGAGCTAAAGTTAATTGTGGGGGCAAAAGGGTAAACAAAACCTTTATTGAACCAACATTATTGAGTGATGTGCCCATAGATGCAAAGGTATTTGCGGAGGAATGCTTCGGGCCAGTTGCCCCGGTGGCTACTTTTAAAACCGAAGAAGAAGCCATTCAAATAGCCAATGATTCACCCTATGGCCTGCAGGGTGCTGTGTATTCAAGGGATATCTCCAGGGCCATGCGTGTAGCTGATGAATTAGACGTAGGCGGCGTAGTGGTTAACGATTCTTCCTGCTTCCGCCCTGGCAACGTACCGTATATGCCCCGTAAAGAAAGCGGATTGGGAACGGACAATATGTTCGATTGCCTGGAGGAAATGACTACGGGAAAAGCGATCGTAATTTCTGGAGTTAAAAAAGCTAAATAGAGGTTGACTATGAAGCATCATTATTAGGAATTTAAATTCAGGGTAAAACCTGTTTAAATAATAAAAAACTTCAATGAAAATAAAAAATATTACCAGCTACATTCTAAAAGCACCTATTGATAATCAAACTTTTTGGTCTTCTCAATGCAGTTTTAATCACAGAAAAAGTCTATTGATAAGGATCGAAACAGATAATGGCATTATCGGTTGGGGCGAAGGAGGGCAATATGGCCCTGCTGAACCAGTTCAAAGTATGGTGCATGATGTTCTCACTCCCATAATTGTTGGGGAAAACCCACTTTACAATGAAATAATCTGGGAAAGAATGTATAACACTATACGTGATTACTCACGAAAGGGTACAGGAATTGAAGCCATGAGCGCAATTGACATTGCCCTATGGGATTTGAAAGGGAAATATTTGAATCAACCCGTCTCTGCCTTGTTAGGAGGCATAGGCAGAAAACAGATTCAATGTTATGCTACCGGATTATATTACAGGGGCAAGCAAATTCCATCGCTGGAGGAGGATTTTGTGAATATTGAGCTTGAGACTCAAAAATACATAAATTATGGTTTTAAGGCTATAAAAATGAAAATAGGGTTGTTAGAACCACAAAATGATTTAAAACGCGTTCAAAAAATTCGTGAGATGATAGGCGAAAACTGCACCCTCTTGGTTGATGCAAATCACGCATACAACCGGGCAAGTGCAAAATATATGGCAAAAGGTCTCGCTGATTATAGGGTGGGATGGTTTGAGGAACCTGTGGTCCCTGAAGACCGAACTGGCTATGAAGAACTATCCCGGTTGGGACATGTTGCCATAGCTGGCGGTGAATGTGAATACACCAGATATGGTTTTATTGATTGGTTTACTCAAGGGGCTCTTGACATTTGCCAACCCGACATTTCATGTACCGGGGGCTTAACCGAAACCAAGAGAATTGCTGAAATGGCACAGGCATTTCATATTCAATGTATTCCGCATGTTTGGGGTAGTGGAGTTGCAATTGCCGCCGGCCTGCATTTATTGTCAAGCTTGCCACTTTTGCCTTATACAGCAAATCCTGTTCCGGGAGTAAATGAACCGTTTTTAGAGTGGGACTGCAATCCAAATCCGTTCAGAACTGATTTATTAGAAAAGCCATTAATTCCAAAAAACGGGACAATCACTATACCCGAATCAACTGGCTTGGGCATAGAAATTAATCAAGAGATTTTAAACAAATACCTGATAAAAGAAAGACATTCGTAACCCGGGCTTTTTACCCCATTGTGGAGGTGGTAGCTGGCTATGATAGATATCTATGCAAAAAGATTAAATATTTGTATGTATTTATCAAATGACCTCTATAATTCTTTCTATGTTTATTGCGATCATTATAAAACCAGAAAAGCCTGCAGAAACTAATTTCTGCAGGATTTTTTGCGACTCTGGAGGGAGTCGAACCCCCAACCTTCTGGTCCGTAGCCAGATGCTCTATCCATTAATCTACAGAGTCGTTTTATGAGGTCGGAAAATAGTAAATTTTGCGCAAAACCAAACCACTGTGCCGGCATTTTTAATGTTTTTTGTAAAAAAATTATTAGTCTCAGGTAAAAATACTAAAACCTAACAGTACTATATTTAGTACCACCACCCGGAATGTCAACTTTTGGTTACGACACAAAAGAGTTAACAAGGGTAAAAGTGAGATTTTAGCGGACAGTCGATATTTAATCAGCATTTAAAGTTCATTGACAAAGTGAGGTTAGGAAAATAACAAAGCAGCATGGCATAGAGCGATATAAGAAGTAAACGCCTGATATATAGCATTGTAGAGCTATTTTTTTCTATTTTTTTTGTAAGAAAATCAATTGTCAGATCGAATGATAGTAAAAAACAGATATAGAATTTTTTAAAGATTGTATAGTCCGGATAGGACGGGTCATTAAAAGGAACAACGAGTGCATATAGTAGTATTGTAAAGCAATACGCTAATTCTATAAAAAAAATTCTGTTAGAACTTATCGATGTCCAATAAAAAGAAAATGGGAAACAGGATTAAAGGACACTAAAAGTATTATGAATTTGGGTTATTTTGTGCTTGCGCGAAAACTAATGTTTCTGATGAGAATAGTCCAGGTTCGAGGCTTGCGAAGTCAGAAAAAACACAGTTTACTTAAGTGAATGAGTATTTTTTCTGACAAGCATAACAGCCTGTCCCGAAAATCGGGAAAGTAATTGGGGTTTTCGCGCAGGCACTATTTATCAAATAGCTATCCTTTTATAGTATACAGCCATCAATATTAACAAAAACAGAGAACTTTAAGAATTCTCATTTCTGAAATTTAGATTAAAAAACAGCATTATTCCTTAAGGGAAATTTATCAGGTGATAACCTTCAACAGGATCATTGTCTTTCTTCTCAAGTAACTCTTCTACCACCATAAATTGCATTAACCCGCCCCAACAATAATGTGGATCACCGGAGCCATGCCCGTATGCAAAATAATTCTCATAAAGATGCCCCCTTGATACCCATTCTGCCTGTGCCTGTCGTGCACTTTTCTCAGCAATTTGCCATGCAATGCTGTCATTCCCGTATTCTTTAATACCAAGATATGCCAGGTAATTAGTCGGTGGCCATATTCGTCCTCTCCAATATCCCTGGGTAGGAAAAGCCGGATCATCGCGTGAAATGGTTGGTATTACATAGTCGCCCCAGAATAATTTTTGGTCTAATAAATTATTTAGAATTTTTTGTGCCTTAGCACTATCTGGTGCCCCTGAAATTAAGGGATAAAAAAGCGTTGGTCCATATCGATGAGAAAACAGGCTTCCATCTGATTCCTGTTCCATTGCCCATTGCAACTGAAATGGTATATCTCCGGTATAATTGAGCTTACAAGTATATTCTTTTCCTGCCTCAAAATATATCGGGTTGCTGATATATTCAGTAATCCAAAAAAAGCGGTTATCAATCAAGGTATGTCCGTCCACAATTAGTTCTACTCCAAATTCTTCAGGAGTATAAAAGAAATAGGCTCCCGATTTTTGGGGCTTCAGCGTAAATTCGTAAGAAACAGGATAGTCAAATCTCATATATACAGGGTCATATACCCTGGTATTAAGGCCTGCTTTATTGAGTAACTCCTGATCCATTGCAACTGCAACATCTTTTCCGCTAATGGCAGTGCCCTCATCATTCTTGTATTCAAAGGTCACACTTGTATAGGTTTCAACCGGAATACCTTTAAAAACTTCAGGTCGTGGCTTTTTGGAATACTTGTCCCAATATTTATTACAATACATTCCAACCTCTTCATTCCAAAGCACTTCATTAATACGTTCATTCATTTCCTGTGCCTGTTTTTGCAGCATCGCTGCATCATCACTTTTACCAATGGCCTCAGCAATATAAGATAGAAAAAGTGCATCGGCAGCCCATAATCCGCTTAAGCCAGCCATATCAAGCTCCATTGTTCGTGATATTTCGTTCATTCGGGCATCATCAAACATTGGACTGTTATCCTGGCCACTCTCATATTTCGCCCCTTGCAGCCATGTGTCGATTTCTGTTCCCCACTCCAGAAGTCCGTTTTGGTTACCGTCCCGATATGGTAATCCGTTTGAAGGACGAATATCAAACCACCAGTTATGCCATTTGAGCAATTTCGGATACACCTCTTTTAGGAACTCCTTGTCGGGATGAAACTGATATATTTTCCATACACAGATGGATCCAACTGGTGGTTGCGAACGATCATTTGAGTTTCTTACCGTATCGTTCCCGAAGTTGCTATTTGGTACAATTCCTTCAGGCGTTTGAAATGCAAGAATTGCACGAACAGATTCTTTTGCTCCTTGCGGGTCTTCAATTGAAGCAAGCATTGCATGAAAAAAGGTATCCCACTCGAATAACCGCTGATTCACTTCTCCCATCCAGCCGCGGCTAACAACATGGCCAGTTAGGCGCGTTTGGGTACCATACACCCGTGAGTGATTTAAATGGTTCGACACGGCTTCCCAAATTTCACCAAAGGGAGTTTCCACCCTGGCTCGTTTCTCTGCAAATTGCTCAGCGGTAATATCAAGAATTGCCTCTATTGATTTTGTATCCGGGTGACTGTTATCTGCTCCTGCATAAAAATAAAGCGGATTATCTGCTGATACTACATAACTATTAGCAATGGCATATCCCTTCTCCATGTCTGTAACCTGCTTATTATCTTTTATTTGTTGCTCAACAGTTTCATCTTGATGTATCACTGCATAACGTTGCGTGGGTTGTTGATTCAGTGCATTGAAATACCAATCAGGTTCTCCTGAATCTGATAATGAGTCTAACCAGCCTACGATACTTTCTTCTTTAATACCGTAGAAGATTTTATCAACTTCCGGGAAAGACTGCATAGCTTCAAGAAAAATTTCTTGCTCGTTATCTGCATAAATTTTTCCAACCGCTCCTCTTCCATCCTCCGTTTTCGACCATTCGAGCCAGATAGTATTATCCATATCAGTGGTAAAACCATATTTATTATATGAATAATCTGGTGCAGCAGGACCAAATTTTTGTCCAGAACTATCTTTTTTTATTTTAAAATGCTCGGTGTAAGTATCAATGTACTGGCCAGTTGAATCCAAAAAGCCAATTTTGAATAAGAAAGCCTGATTATTCTCAAATAGAAAAGTTATGCCATGCAAAACATCCGGATAATAATTTCCTATTTTCAATTCAACTTCAGGACTGTTTACATTGCATTGTGCCAACATTACTGTGAGAATAATAAATAATCTGAACCTATTCATTTTTTTTGCTTTTAAATTAATTTTCTAAAATTTAATAACTGATAACCACATATTTAATTTTTCCCGAACGCGAAAATATTTCTGAGGATAAATTGGGTGTAAGAACATTACCCTCTATGGTATGCATGGCCGACTTTGAAAAATATACCTTTATTTCCATTTTTGAACCTTTTATATAGATAAAAGGTACCTGGCAATAGGTAAATAACAGGGCATCTGAATTTATCTCAATACTCTCTTTATCCCCATTCAAATTGAACCAGGAAAAATTACCTGGATTATTAATCAGCATTTGATCAATATTCTTATTTGGTTTAAAAAGAAGGCAACCATTCTTTATTTCCATACCCAATTCCTTCCATCTTGCTATAATGTCTTCCTTTACCTGTCCGGTCATGCCCGGTTGTTGCACCCCACCAAAGAAAGGAGTGTGAGAATACGGATCCATTGGAAATGCGCCATATTGCCGTGGTGATTTATGAGCGCCAATTCCTGCTTTTAAGTTAAAATAAGCCTTTATCAACTCTTTTTGCAAAGGCTTGTCTTCTGTTTTGCTCATTACTTCTATCACTGATAAAGCATATTTTGATACCATATGCCAATATATTGAGCCCAATCCTTCGTATTTAAAAAATCTTCCTGAACGTCCGGTAAAGGAGCGATGGTCAAACAGGGACTCAAACAGGTCCAGCACCTGTTTACGACAGGTGTTTACCGCATCGGGATATGATTCTTGGAGCACATTCATGATATCATTCAGGTGATCGGCATTTTTTATGGATGCCGAAAAGTGATAAACACCCCGGGCATCTTTTTCAAGAATATCTTTACAACCATCTGATTCCAATTGCGCTAATAACTCAATACCTGCTACAAGTTCTGGCTCAATATTGTTTTTTTCAATAAACCGTTCTGGTATTTGATTTGGATATAACATGTAACTTTGTTGGTCTTCACGATAGAGGCTGCTTTCCCCTAGTTTTTGCGTAAGTTCCAGCACCTGCCCTGCATTTAAGTAACCTGAACCGGTAATAGCAACCTGACCCTCGAGCATTAACTGAAGATGACCGATTTGAATGGTCTCATTGTCTATCTGTATAGTATTATAGGCATGATAAAGCCCGTCACTGCGCCTGTTATTTACAATAGATTGACCAATAAAAGCGAGCGATGACTCTAAAAAGGCTTCTATTAATGATTTTGAGATTGTGGTTTCGGAAGGATTCACATAAGTGGTATAAACAGCCTTTCGGTAGGACATTCCTGCAATGCCCATGTCTTGGATAAATTTAAAACGTTTGTTTTTTTCAAAGCCATGCTCCAGGTTTGTGTCATAGACATCAAATACTTTTTGCTGCGCTTGCAAAAAGTCTGAGAGCGATTTACTTACTATAAATTCCTCGTCCTCTAAATTACCAACCATTTGCAATAAAAACTTCACATACCTGTGCATATAATAAACTGTAACCATGGAGACTCCATTGCCAACCAAGGCGTTATTTGCATCGTTCCATTCTGGACGTTGTGTATTCATCCAAATACCAGCATCAGGCACGAAATTAGATAATTTGGTTATTAAAGGCAAAAGTAATTTTTCGAGCAATGTAGCGTATAGGATGCTCTCTTTATTTTTAAAAACAAGCTTACCATCACTTCCAATCTCCGAGCATCGCTCTTGAATAATCTTTTCTAGGTTTGCATCATATTCGATAGTATCTTTTGGATTATTTATTATCGCGTCAAATTCTTTTATTTTATAGGGTACGTTGGCATAAACAAATCGTTTACCGGAAAACAGTTCGAAAAGACGCTTAGGGTAGTGATCTTTGAACATTTCAAGCAGACGAAGAAGGTAAATGATTTGATGATCTCCCCAATACCCTATATTCGACCATGGATCCTCAGGATCAAATATTTCCCAGTCAATTCCCTGGGAGGTAATCCGGTAAGGATTATAGCCATCGATGGTTGAGGCATTCAAAAATTTAGATACTATGTTTTCAATAAACCGGGGGTAGCTAAACAGGAGTGCTTCCCAATTCTGAAATATATCCCTCCAGTTGCCTTGAAAATCAATGCGCATAGCATTATCCGGATCGCCAATATTGATATCAAACTTATTCCATGGGCGACTGGGATCTCCGTGCCTCCTGCTGAAAGTTAAAGGAAGGTATTCGATTAGCAGGCGTTCAAGATCAGGATCATTTTGTTCTATTGCTAATTGTTTTATATCGCTGAGAGAGGTTTGCTCATTAAAAGCCTCAATCATCGAATGATATTTATTGTAAATTGCAAGATTATGCGTTCTTAAAAACGCTGCCAGGTCAAATCGGTTTATGCTATAGCCCTCCGGGAAAAACCCACCACGCATAATATTAAATAAAACATTTGAAAAATGTCGAGCAGTATCAACCTCATCGGAAGTTAGTTGCATGCCATCTGCTTTGTTCACAAATCTTTGTAGCCTGTTACTGTCACTTTTTACCGATTCTTGTAATTCAGAAGGCATCAATTTTTTATCTCTTAAACTATCTGACAGATCAATTATATCTGCATGGGAGAAATCGGTATCGGCAACCATGTACCACTGTTCTTTCTTCAGGGGCAAGATGGATAATTTTGTGCGTATAAAATAGTTGCCACGCCTGCCCATGATTTCTTGCTCTCCTTTTGTGGGTTTCCCTTGAAGGAAATTGGTGTATGTTCCCGGAGAAATGGCAGTATCAAATTTCTTAAGACCTGCTACATATACAACATTGGCTTTTAGCGATTCCAGGGCTTCTGCCCTATCAGAAATGGCGGAACTAAGAAAATACAATCCCAGGCCTGTTTTTTCATCCATACGGGATATTTTATAAGCATCTATAACAGTGCTTTTATCAGATTGCATTCCCGGGTTGACATCGGGTGGCAAAATATTACGCAAACCATCGATACATTCGATTTCACAAGTCATCTTGGCATCAAGGTTTTTTAGCGAAGTACGTTTAATAAAACCATATCTATTACTGTTCATCCACTGGTATCTGAACCGTAAGTTTAAGTCATGATTAATCTCTTCGAAAATAACGGAATTACCGGCTTTATTTTTATAAAGATTTTGTTGAACACGCCATGTCTTAACCGGATGATAACTGAATGGCTCCCAAAGTATGTCGCCTTTGCTGGTTTTAACCCAAAATGCGGCACAAGGGCCTGTGGTAAAAATGCTATCGTGAATAACATCATCTGAACCATAAGGGAACAATGCATGCTCCGTATTGCTCCTTCCACATGTAATTCCCCCATTGCTCGAAACAAACATCCAGAGATTAGATGCAGAGGTAATACTCATCAGGAACGGCGACATTTGATCAACATCAGATATTTTATAAAACCGTTCGTTCTCAATATTTAAAAATCCTCCTGCTGTTTTTTGCTCTGCCGCTTTCATAGGCGTGTAAAAATCCATTTTTTTAATTGTACGCAAGTAATTTATGACTTCACTAATCTTTTCTCTAATTCTTCAAGTGAATGTCCTTTGGTTTCGGGTAATTTAGCCCAAACAAAAAACCATCCCACAAAAATAAAAGCTCCAAAAATATAGAAAGTAGTTGCATTCCCCAAATTTGCAAGTTCCCAGGGAAATACCAATTGTACAACAAAACTGATGGTTGAATTAACAAACCCAACAAAAGAGATCGCCATGCCACGCACAGCATTTGGAAATAATTCTGAAAACAGCACCCACATTACTGGTCCGAGTGAAACTGCAAAAGCTGCAACAAAACCAATAATACCTATTAGCACCATTAGTGCATTGATGGATATGGCACTTGAAATAATCAATGAATTATGTTTCACCAATCGTTCAGCACCAATCAGTTTCTCTACCTCAGTCTTAAAATCCAGTTCACTTGTGAAAGTTTGGCCTGTCAATAGTTTCAATTCAGGCAATCCGCTTTCTTCAAGTTGTTCAGATGCTTCATTGGTAATGGTGTACGTTGCATTTTTAAACCCGGTACCAAGCACAATCATCATCACAACGATGCCTCCCATACCTATTAGAAGTAAAGGTTTTCGACCCAATCTGTCAATCAGCCATATGGCCACCAGGGTAAAAACAAGATTTGTCAGCCCTACCAGGATCGCTTGCACAAATGAGGCATCAGTACCAATTCCAGTCTGCTCGAATATCATGGGAGCATAAAAAAACACCGCGTTTATACCACTGATTTGCTGTGCAATGGCAATAATTACTGCTATAATTAACACATTACGCAGTGCTGGTTTAAACAAGGTAAAAATGTTTGTTCTTTTGCTGTTCACATCTTTATTCAGGCTTTCTGAAATTTCTTCTAGTAATTGCGGTGCACGTTCGGGATTAAACCTGGTTAACACGATTTCAGCTTCAGACATCTTTCTTTTGAGGATAAGCCATCTTGGGCTTCGGGGCACAAAAAACAATGCTGTAAGGTAGAATATTGCCGGTAATGATTCAACGCCGAGCATCCAGCGCCAGTTATTAGCTGCAACGCCCAATGTCTCAGCAAGTGGCGCCCCAGATTTTCCCCAGCGCAGAATCAGATAGTTTGAGAAAAAAGCTACTGAAATACCAATTACAATATTGAGTTGGTTCAAAGAAACCATTTTTCCGCGCACCTTAGGCGAAACTAATTCCGCGATGTACATAGGTGCGATTATCAGAGAAGATCCAACACCTAAGCCACCGATCATTCGGGCAATAACCAAACCAATAAATGTTGTTGCCATAGCAGACCATATGGCCGAAATGGCATACAATAGTGCTGCAACCTTAAGCACATCGCGCCTTCCAAACCGATCTGACACAGGGCCAGCAATCAATGTAGCAAGCGTAGATGTGAGTGTTAATGAGCTGACAGCCCAGCCTAACTGGAGTTTCGTGAGGGAGAATTCCGGTTCAATAAATTTCACCACTCCCGATATTACTGAGGCATCAAACCCCATCAGGAATCCACCCAGGCTGATAATTAGCGCAATACCAACCGGCGCTTTTTGTTGTCTTTTCATTATTATTTTTTTATTTATTTACCACATTATTTTTTGAAAACGAAATATTTAACAAATAAAGAAATAAAATCGCGCATTTACTATCACATTTTGATCAGATAATAGAAATATTATTTAATAATGATTAAAAATGGGGCATTACAGATATTTTAAACAACACAAAGCAATAAAGACATTTGTTTGTTAAAAAAAACTAAGTTAATATATCCAAGTTACAATTTTATTCAACTTATCTCATTTCGGGTTTAAAAACAAGTTCAGTAACATCGATCACTTTGTGTCACCAATTCAAGGCTCTACTCAGATATTTTACATCTTTGATGTTTTTATCGAAAAACATCGCCCTGCCAATATAAGAGATCGTCTATTCGTGGGAATCATAGGGTGAGCGAAGGATACGTAAATTTAATGTTGATATGACACTAATTCAGTCTGTTTTAAACGGCGCAGTTGGCAGTCCTTCTCCATTGTATAAATTGCAAGATGGATTGTCTGCCCATCCATACCTGATTGCAACCGGATGATTTATTTTTAAAGAATTAAGAAATACGGTATTATCCTCAACCCAGGCCTTTGCATGATAAAACTGACCATCATCACCAGCCAGGGCAAAACCACTCAGGGTATCGCCCCGGACTTCGAGACCTGAACTCACATGCTCGAAATAAACAATCGCTGTATCTCCGCGAAATACGTGATTTTTGTATGTGGGGCCATGTGATACCACTTTTTTATTATAAACCATCTGTTCGGCCATTAATCCCAATCGATAGCCAACATCCTGTTTGTTTTTGGGATGAATATCCCCAGCTTCACCCAAATCAATGGTGATTATTGTTTCAACTCCATTCAAGGCCGATACATTGAGTTGTGCCTGTCGAACAACCGGCCATCTGTCATGAACACCAACTGGCATGTTGTGATGTTGGCGAAAATTGGGCAACTGAACAATTAAAAATGGCAATTCAGAGTTTTTCCATGCCTCCCGCCATGATTCGATCAATGTTCGTAATTTTGCTTCGTACCACTCGCCAATTATTTCATCAGCTTCACCCTGATACCACACCACCCCTTTAACAGGAATTTCAGTGAAGGGATGCACCATTGCATTAAACATCACGCTGCGTATCCCGGGAATAATACGATCCACCGGATATTTTGGAAGAATGTTGATTGAATATTTCCAATCTCCCGATAAATCAACCAGCATCTTTCCATCGATATCTGCAACATACATCGAGTCCGCCACTCCCCAAAAACCCCCCAATCCCGATTGATCCAAGACTCGTACAGCAATTATATTATCTCTTGGTTTTACAATTGAGTCCGGGACATAATACCTTCGGTATTGATTATATTTTGCAAGTTGTCCGATTTTATGCCCATTGAGCCACACCTCATCTTCATCATCAATCTTTCCTAACCCTATTTGCAGCGGTTCATCTAGGGGTAGATCAAAAGATTTTCGAAACCAAGCATATCCTGTAAATTCCGGGTCCTCAAAATCTTCAATAAATGCAGGCAATTCCATTGTTTTCCATGAGCTGTCATTGAATTCAATAGAACCTGCAGAGGTATCCTCCTGGTGATCAATTTGAGACTCTTCAAGTTCCTGGTCTCCGATCCAACCATTTATGCTTGTCCCCCCAATAGCAGCAACAACCATTCCGACAGGAACATTTTCGATGGTTTGCAGGTGGCGTGCAAAAAAATAGGCCACCGCTGAAAATGAGCCCGCGGTATCGGGTGAGCACACTACCCACTGGCCATTTTCAACACTGTTCTTACGCGTATAAGAGAAGTCATTACCTACTGTAAAAAAACGAATCTGATCATAATTGGCATTTGCAATCTCCTGATCCGAATTTTGAACATCCCATTCCAGTTTCCAGACCATATTCGATTGTCCCGATCCAATCCAGACATCGCCAATAAGAATATCTGTGAGTATTAGCGTTGTATCTTTTATCGTAAGTTTAAATTCATAAGGCCCGCCTGCTTCCATTTTCGGAAATATCGTATTCCATAAACCATCACGATCAATTGAAATTTTTCGATTCAGTCCGTTAAATTCAGCCGTTGCGGTAGAATTTGGTGTTCCCTCTCCATGAAAGTTAATTTCTCTGCCACGTTGGAGCACCATGTGATCAGCAAAAACATTGGATATTTTAATATCTGTTGCCTCTTTATAAGAACAAGAGTTTCCATACATAACAAAGCCAAGGCAAACTGCGATAAAGTGTAATTTATGATTCATGAAAATAGTTTCTGCGTGAATACTTCAACTTGGAAAGGAAAATTAAGATAAAATCAGGTATATTAGAAAAGTGATTGAAGAAATCAGAAAAATTTCTAAAATACGTAAAATAATAAAGTATTTCCTTTTGATTTTAGAACTATCTTTTTCTATTATCTTATTTGGTTTGTCTTTGTAAAAAATCATTTTATATATACTTTCTATAAATATACCCCTTTACAAATGTCCCTATTAAATTTAAAAATAAAAAGCACTATTCTTTCAATGAATAGAACATATAATTATTTCTACTCTATTCTTTCATTCCATCCCGCTACCGTTTAATGGATAAACATTGTTATTTTCAGCCCATCCGGTCCATTTCTTTTCCATTAGTAATACTTTATTTGGGAATTTACCAGCCAGGTTATTGGTCCTGAGAAGGTTAATTTTTAAGGTTCTATTACCATTTGTGAGGAAAGATTAAGAAATTTAGTCCCCATTCCATTTATTATCAGTAATTTATAATAAATCATGTTCTTTATCGCAGGAATAGAGCTAAATTATCATTATATTAGATAGTTGCAGGGTTATTAATTAGATTTTTACACGAAAGTGGTAGTAGTACCATTTTTATTATCCGTGAAAATTTCTTATTCGTGCATTCGTGGTTAAAAATAAATTATTAAAACCGTGGAGAGAAATTTCTCAAGTATTTCCCA
>Ga0207419_1001175_pt1 | contig 20501 bp, 14 predicted proteins | sample ElkSloMetagenome_4_FD_184723 | JGI IMG/M metagenome (GOLD analysis project Ga0207419, IMG submission 184723) | Hot spring microbial communities from Elkhorn Slough, Monterey Bay, USA - MD2A (version 2) | ecosystem: Environmental > Aquatic > Marine > Intertidal zone > Estuary: Microbial mat ...
GTTGTTTTGCTAGCGGCTGGCTGCTATAGAGTTGCCTAATGCCATCGTAAGCTTTTACATAAGTTACTGGATTTGATCTTGAGGATTTGCCAATAGGGTTCTGGTCTACAAATTCTATGTGTGTAATAGCTTTAACAGCTCCTTCAACTCGATCCATTTTGCCAGTGCTTTCGTTATGGTTGCCCAACATTTTGGCTATAGCAGGAAATAAGATGCTTTTTACCAAAGTGGATTTACCTGATCCGGAAACGCCCGTTACAACGGTCATTACATTAAGGGGAAATTCTACGTTGATGTTTTTGAGGTTGTTTTCCCTTGCACCGATTACATCTATGGTTTGGCTCCATTTTCTTCTAAAAGCGGGTACATCAATGGTATCTTTACCTTCTAGATAGCGCAGTGTATGGCTGAGGTTTTCGAGTTTAGAACCATTTTTTCTTGGAGCTGAAATGTCTCCTTGGTACACCAACTCACCTCCATAAATGCCTGCATTCGGCCCGATGTCTATTACTTGATCGGCGGCTTGCATCACCTCTTCTTCATGCTCTACTACAATTACTGTATTGCCTAACTTCTTGAGCTCTTCCAAAACACTTACTAAGTTTCTGGTGTCTCTTGGGTGTAGGCCAATGCTCGGTTCATCTAAAATGTACATGGAGCCTACAAGAGCGCTTCCTAATGAGGTAGCCAGTTTTATTCTTTGGTGCTCACCGCCCGACAGTGTGGAGGTAAGCCTATTTAAAGTTAAGTATCCCAAACCCACCTTGTAGAGATAACTCAATCTATTGGTTATTTCTGTAAAAATGCGTTTAGCTATTTTTTGCTCGTGCTCTGATAATTGGATAGCATCAAATACTCTGATCAGCTCGTTTACGGGCATGAGTACCAGATCTATGATTGAGTAGCCGCTGATTTTTACATAACCTGCATCGCCTCTCAAGCGCGTACCTTTACAGTCAGGGCACGTTGTGCGGCCTCTGTAGCGAGATAGCATTACCCTGTACTGTATTTTGTGGGTTTTGGATTCTAAATGTTTGAAGAAAGCGTTGAGGCCTTTAAAATGCTCGTTGCCCGTCCAAAGTAATTTTTTTTCATCTTCTGTTAACTCATAATAAGAACGATGTATAGGGAAGTCGAAACGAATACCGTTTTTGAGCAGCGGATCTGCCCATTTTTTCATGGTTTCGCTGCGCCATGGTGCAATAGCACCTTCATAAACAGACAGGTTTTTATCTGGTATTACCAAATCTTCGTCTATGCCTAAGATTTTGCCAAAACCCTCGCAAGTTTTGCATGCACCGTAAGGGTTGTTAAAGCTAAATAGGTTTGCGCTCGGCTCTTCAAAGGAAATACCGTCTAGCTCAAATTTATCTGAAAATGATTTTCTGATGGGTTTTTCATCTTTGGGGAATGTCTCAATGATGCAGGTGCCGTGTCCTTCAAAAAAAGCAGTTTGTACAGAGTCGGCTATTCGGTATTCATTGTCTTCATCGCCGGGTTTTACCGAATTTCTATCAATTAAAATATTGAAGCTGAGTTTTTTTAAGGCTTTGTCTTCCTGTTCTAACAACTCTTCGATCAGCATGGCCTCGTCGTTGGCTTCAACCCGAGAAAAGCCTTTTTGCATTAAAATTTTCAGTTCTTCTCTAATGGTTTTGCCTTTTCTGATGTTTAATTCGGTTAAGACCATAAACTTGGTGCCGCCTTCAAAAGCGTTGATGTAATTGACTACATCAGAAACACTGTCTTTGCTCACCATTTCTCCTGAAACTGGCGAATAGGTTTTACCAATACGCGCAAAAAGCAGCTTCATGTAATCATAAATTTCTGTGGTAGTACCCACTGTAGATCTCGGATTCTTGGTGGTCACTTTTTGCTCAACGGCTATGGCGGGGCATACTCCTTTAATATATTCTACCTCTGGCTTTTCCATCCTGCCCAAAAACTGACGGGCATAGGCACTCAGGCTTTCCACATACATTCGTTGTCCTTCGGCAAAAAGAGTATCAAAGGCAAGGGAGGATTTTCCTGATCCAGAAACCCCGGTGATTACTACAAATTTATTTCGAGGTATGGCGACGCTTAAATTTTTGAGGTTGTTGACTTTAGCGCCTTTTACAATGATGTATTCTTTTGGGTCGAGCTGGTCTATAGTAGTTGCAGGCATGATGTTTCAGTTTTTATCTCTACAGCGAAGACGCCTTGTACTAAATATTTGTTGGCAGTGTTGCTTTGAGAATTTCTGCAAATATCAATATTATTTTTTGTGTAAGAAAGATTATGCTCGGTATAACTTGGCCTTGATTTACACCTGACTCTTATTTCTTATTTTGGTCGATGCTGAAAAGTGAAATCGATTTCTTTGGGTTTTTGTATAGCTTTACCCCCAACTAACTGCCTTATAGGATTCTAAAACCAATTCTAGCCCTATATATTATTACATAGGTTGGGCTGTAATGAACAAATATGCATTTTGAAAAAGACAATTGTTAAAAAAATTAAAAAAATTGACAACCCTCCATAAAGTTACATCGTAAAGGTTAACATGTTTCTGCAAATCGACGTGCTTAAAATCACATAAGCTCATACTGAGCCCTTTCTGACCTTACTATCCCATCCCTATGCTGTAATTTTTTTGCGATTTTGCCTAAAAAGGTACGTCGGCATGGGTGGTGTGTTCCATAAACCAAATAATCCTTTTTTATGAAGACCACTTTTCTTTTATTTTTTCTTCTTGCATTTCTGCCAGTATTATCAAAATCATTAAAGTTAAAAGAAGGCTATAAAGAGCATGGCAAGGCATCTTATTATGGTAAGAAATTTCATGGTAGGCTAACAGCCAATGGCGAAAAGTTTAATATGCATGCCTTAACTGCAGCCCATAAATCTTTACCTTTTAATAGTTTGGTAAAAATAACCGATGTAACTACCGGCAAACAGATCATGGTAAGGATCAATGATCGTGGTCCTTTTATAAAAGGTAGGATGTTAGACCTCTCAAAAGGAGCAGCTAGAGAGTTGGATATTTTAGAAAGAGGTGTTGTAAATGTGCGATTAGAATTGGTAAGATTAGGCACAGGCGAAGAGGAGTTTGAAGAAGAGGCCACTGAGCGAAGAGAGGAGAAGAAAGTAGTAATAAAAAAGCCCAAACCCGAGGGGAGTGTACATGCTGTAAAGACTTTTAGTATCTGGGGCAAGCCTAAACCTGCAAAGGGCTATGGTATACAAATCGGCTCGTTTACTTCAGAAAAGCAGATGCTTACAGAAGCAAAGAAAGCATATAGCAGAGATTTAAAGGATTTGTACATACAGCAAGTCGTATTAGACCGAAAGCTCCATTATAGAATTTTATACCTAGCAAGAGAAGATAAAGAATTATTGGCCAAGGCCTTAAGACGGATTAGGAAAATGGGGTATCGGCAAGCCTTTATTCGTTCCCACCAAACAACCAAATAATCTAGAACCTGTAGCTTATGGCTGCAGGTTTATTTTTTTTTGTGCCTACTAAATAAGTAATGCAATTAGCGTTTAATGTATTGGATAACAATTAAATCCAAATAAAACATTTTTAAGACGAAATTGATAAGCATGAAAAAAGCATTTGTTCTACTGTTGTCAATCATTTTTTTAACATCAGCAGTAAAGGTAGATCCTCAACAAGATAAGGAGGCCTTAGAAAAACTAATATTGGAGTCTACAAAAGCGCTCTCTGATTACCACAAGAAAAAAAACAAAAGCGCTGTATTGAAGCACTTTCATGAGAGAATGCTCATAGACTTTACATACATAAGCATTGCTGGTAAAGTAAACAATGAGCGTATAGACTACAATGAGTTTGCGGCGCATCTAGACGAAATCTCTCACGGTAAAATGGGTTTTACACACGATGTCGAAATCATGCGTACCTACATTACAGGCGATATAGGTGTAGTTAGCTTAACAGAAGACTACGAGATGAAGTACAACGGAGAAGTACTCAACAAAGGTTCTCAATTGATCACAACCACTGCAAAAAAATTTGGGAATGAGTGGAAAATCATCAGGATGACAGTAATTGAGGTAGAAAACGAAAAGTTGAAGGGTACCTGCTTATGTGAGATATTTTCAGGAAATGGCCCTAAAGGTGAGATGATAGCCAAAGTGACCTCTCCCGGCGGGAAAAACTACAACTCAGATATGTTCAACTTCTCTTTTTCAAAAGAAAATAAAGTGAAGACCTTGGTTACTATGGAAGATACAAAATACACATGGGAAAACAGCTTTTCTTTGTGGACGGTAGATGCCGATGGTAATAAAGTGAAGCAAGTTGGACAGGCTGCTTCGGAAGGTGATGTTATAAAGTTACTAGTGAGCAAAAAGTTCACAGATCACTGTACCGATTTTAGGGTGAGGCAATAAGCTTAATATACATAGGATAAAAAAGGCCGCTGTTTTCAGTTGGCCTTTTTTTATTGCAGAGGATATTAAAGTTTACAATGCTCGCTACTACTCAGGCCCTAAAATGCAGTTGATGTAAGCGTCTTGGGCGAATACATCAATTAAAGTACTCATTTGAGCGTTTACGCTTTAATGAAAATATAGCTTAATCTTAGTTAAGTAGGTGTACAGAATTAAATTGACTTTAACCCTCCCTAAGGTACATCATAAAGCACTTACTTTTAGGCTCATTAGAAAAAAACCTAGAGAGGGCCAACCTTGGCAGAGGATTATCTATATTTACTTTTATCTTTTCACGTAAATACAAAAATGGAACAAGCCACTGAACTTAAACTTGGGCATTTTTTCTCATAAAACTACTAAGCCCATGACTCAAGTCGTGGGCTTAGTGGCAAAATAAGAAAGAATATAGTGTAAAAGATCTACTTAAGTGGGAGTGTGCATATTTTATCCATTTCAGTATTCAGAAAGGCTAAACGGTCTTTGTTTTTTATAGCAGCAAATGATTTATTAAGTGTCGTCTTCTGGTTTAGATTCTTTGTCTGCTTTTTTCTTTTTCTTCTTTTTTTTCTTGTCAGGAAGAACCAGGTCTTCACTGATGATTTCGGTATCGCTGAAATCTTCTTCAGTGGCAGCTTTGCCTTTTTTCTTCCGTTTTTTCTTTTTTCGCTTCCGTTTTTTCTTTTTCTTCTTTTTACCTTTCTCGCCGGTTTCTTCTTCAAGTACTTCTTCTGAATTTTCAGTAGCTAAGCTGTCGCCAGCATTTTGGGTCTCTACAGCAGTAGAGTCAATAGCATCAGGGTCTCCAAATTCCATTTCGTAATACAACTGGTCTGCCAGTTTAGGCGGTTCCTTTTTCTGTACTATTTGATGCGTAGAGTCTTCTTCTGCCTCCTCAACTTTAAACGGTCTTGGGTTTTTGGTGCTTACCCTCTTAGGATTATTGGCATTGCGTCTTTTTCTTGGGCTCGAGAAAATATTGGACAAGAAGTTATCTTTCTTCACAATTCCGTTTTTGTTTCTGTGGTTTTTATAGTCCACATCTGGGGGAACTGGTTCAGAACCATCAGAAAAAACGAGCAAGCCATATCTATTTTTAAAAGTATCTTCTTGCGCCAATAGTGTAGAGTCTGAGCCAAAATCTGGGGCAAGAAAGGTGTCATCCACATACATATCCTCGCCTTCTGCCATTTCGCCTTCAGGCTCAAAATAGGCGAAAAACTTATTGGCGCTACCTTGCTTTGGCTGAAAACTACTTAAATAAGCAGGGCATACCTTTTTATTGCAAGACACAACAAAAAATAAGAGGATAATAGGGATGATATTAAAAATAGCTTTGCTCATTAATGCATTGCAATCGCGATACGCCGAAACATTTAAACAGCTTTTGTCAAAAATAAGTGCTCGAAGTTAAGCATCTTGTGCTTTTTTTAAGCTTATATCGTAGGATTATAGGATAATTGAGTCTTGTTTCTAACTTAGAACAACTTGAAAAACAATAGGTTGGGACACCTACTGCATTATTCTAACTTCGCGCTAGTAATTTTTGCTTAACCTACTTTAAAACAGCGAATTACATTCCATATTGTTGCTCGAAAGGATTATAGAATTATCACAGATTAAATCTGGTTTTTCTATTTACTCAATATCTAGAAAGACCCTTTGCTGAGGTTCCGTTAAAGCGAATCTAATGCTAAGGAAATTAAGTGAACACTTAATTAAATTCTTCGGCAAAAGAACTGATAATTGCCTAATTGAAAATCTTGGTCTGATTTCTGATTAGTTAATATCTGTTAAAGCCAAATGCTTGCCAACAATAAACCAAATCACTTTTAAAAATTAAAACTGTAAATACTATCGAAGAATGACTACAAGCGTTTCTATCAAAGCTTTTATTGTATTTTGTACTCTGTACGTTTCAGCTTTTCAGTTACATGCCCAAAGGTTTCTTATAGGAGTAAAGGGCGGTGCAAATTTTACTCAAACTACAGTTACCAATAGTTTCTCAGCTTTTCAATATACTACCCCACCGATCGAGGATCTTTCAGAGAAAAGTTATATGAGCGTTTTTAAGAACACTCCCGGAACACATTTTGGGCTCTCAGCAACTTTTGAGTTCAATAGTATTTTGGGTTTGAGTTTTGAGCCTGCCTATGCGCAATACAGGTTTGGTTACAAAAACGCTTACCGTTGGGAGTCTACCGAACTATTGGATCAGGTCATCACCATCGATTATGAGCACCAACACCGAGTGAGTTACGTGGAATTGCCTTTATTTATCAGATTTTCGGCAGGTTCTGGAAGGATAGCGCCCTACGTACAAGGCGGTGGATTTATTAATTTAGTACACAATGCCTCGAAATCTGCCGCGGCTACTATTACAGACCAAGCGGGTGGTAGTACAGAAGCCCTTACCGGTGACAACAATGATGTGGCTATCGATCATTTAATGAACAGGTATTACTATGGTTTGGCCGGTAGTGCAGGTATTGCTTTTAACCTGCCATACATGAGGGTTGCTTTAGACTTTAGCTATAGAAGAGGCTTCAATACCATTACCGATACCAATGCTCGCTTTACGGATGTGCGTTCTTCAAATATTTCCTTTGACGTAATGGACGATATGCAACTCAATAATATGCAATTTTCTCTTGTTCTGCATTTCCCTGTTAATTTTGGCATGGGAGCTACAGGCAACGGTAAGAAAAATAAACGATATGTAGTTCCTTACGACCTGCGCAGATTTAAAGACGGAAGTAAGAGAAAACGCCGTAATTAATATTTCTATTCCATACCATCAAAAATCAATCATACTTATTAAATCTCCATTCAATTATTAAGATGAAAACAACTACCAAAGTTATCCTCAATATTATAGTAGGTGTTTTTTTATTGGCCTCTTGCAGCTCTGAAGAAGTAGAGGAGGTAACTCCAGAAAACCGATTCATAAAAATCTACAACCATCCTGATTTTTCTGCCACCCATTATGCCTTAGATGTAAAGCAAACAGCAGATAATGGCTACATTATGCTAGCGCAAAGCAGGGTTACAGAATCTGATTTTGGAGGCATCTATTTGATCAAGGCAGATGCAGAAGGCAATGTTTTATGGGAGTACGCAGCGGACGCTACAGTTGTAAGTCCCGCCCCGGCATTGATGAACATAAACGGAGGCTATTATTTTATGTGTATGGACAACACAGGTTTAGGCACATTCTTGATGCAAGTAAATGAAGCAGGTGCTACTGCTGATATTGTACGGGTGTATCCAGATATTACTTATCCCTTGCATGCCAGCGCCACACCAGATGGAGGTATTTTAGTGCTTTCTTATAATAGAGACAGAACCAGCTCTACACTTTCTAAAATCAATGCTTCTTTTGGCATTTCTTGGCAAGAAAATTACAGGGTTCAAGAAGAAAGTGCAGATGAACCAATTTTTGACCATTTATTGAATACAGACAAACGTCTGCCATTTTTTACAGGCGTTATGGAGACAGGGGATTACTTTTTTAATGGACTTACCAACTTTACCTTGGCCTTGAGTTTTGTGGATCCAACAAATGGCAGCCAACAAGGCGTCATGAACGGTTTTAGACTAGATGGTGCCGTAAGTGCCGTGCAACATATACAAGGTAGTACTTTTGCAGTTTCTAGATATACTTTCGGTACCAATTATATTTTACCCGGTGTTGAAATCGCAACAGACGGGATATCGAACAGCGAAGATTTAGAAGGGAATATTTCTGCTGAACTGGCTACCAACGCAGACGTAAGAATTTTACGTACAACGGTAGATACCACCAATCTTTTGGTGTATGCAGCCAATTCTAAAAGCAACCAAGTAGTGCTTTATGGTTATGATGAGAATAATGGCGAATTGCTAGGCTCAAAACATTTAGGTTTTTCTGAAGGCTTTGAGGTGGCCGGTATTATTGAGACTAGTGATAAAGGTATGGCTATACTCTGCACTACAAATGTTGCTGGCAGATTTAGGAGATTAGCACTTTTTAAAATATCTGAGGGCGATGTTAAAACGCTGGCTGGTAAGGATACCGATTCCTGAGTCTTTTTTATACTAATCATTAAAAACTTTTCAAAAGCGTATGAATGTAAAATTGCATACGCTTTTTTTTAGGTTTATAAAGGGCGAGAATTGTGATGGAAAGAAGAAAGAATTGTTAAATCATCATTAAATAGTACAATATCTTATTAAAATTATTGTATTTCATCTTTTTATTTACTAAAATGTGGGGTGATAAATTTAACTGTTTAATTTTGATAAAATGAACGAAGAACTTTATTCTCTTTCGCCAAGTCAAGCTTATGAGCGTATTCAGAGGTTAAGAAGCAAAAAGGAATACGAAAGTTTAACGGAAGATGAAGCCGAAGAACTCGAGCAATTAACCGACATTTTTGACGAAGTCTCTTCTTTTAACTACGAAAGTATAGACTTTTAAAAACCAGAATTATCTAACTAAAGCTGGATAGTTCACTTTTATTGATAATATTCTTTATTTTTGCACTGTTTTTAGGTGCAGAAGGACTTTTTACTCTCTTCTCAAAAATCTCCCACTTTAAGCAGACATTAATTTTTTCTTTTGGCCATCATTATTTATTAATTGGTGTTAGCTAAGAAATAGGTGGTTCCATTCTAAAGAATAAATTTTAATTCAATCATCAACTATTTAAGATATTTTTAAAAAACACTCAAATTTGAACACACTGTTTAGCGGTGTTGCTCATGAAACAATATTTATGAAAGATTCAAACAAGAATAAAAAAGATAAGAAAAAGTCAGGGTCTCAAACCGAGTCGCAGCTTTTGAAAGAGGCAGTAATGCAATTGGTAAAAGCAGAACCTGCCAAGCAATTCTCCTTTAAAAAAATTGCTAAGCAGTTAAGTGTGAGGAAACAGCGTACCAAATCTGAACTTAGTGCTGTGTTGGATCATTTAGCTGTCAGTGGTAAGTTAGACAAATTAAAAGATGGCCAATATCGCTTGTCTAATGGAAAAAGAAAAAATGCCAATGATGAGTTTATTGGCATAGTAGATCACGTAAACCCAACATTTGCCTACATAGTTTTAGAAGACCAAGATGATATACGGATTTCGTCTGATAAACTAAACGGAGCCATAGATGGCGATAAGGTTAAGATAGCGCTGCACTACAATCGCAGAGGTAAAAAAGACGCCAAGGTAATGGAGATTTTAGAGCGCAAAACCCATGAGTTTGTAGGCCATATAGAAATCTCTAAGCATTTTGCCTTTGTAGTACCTGCCAACCGCAAAGTATATGAAGATATTTACGTAAGTCCGGCAGATTTTAATGGTGCCAACCATATGGATAAAGTAGTGGTAGAGGTTAAAGTTTGGTCTAAAAAAGACAATAGCCCTGTAGGTGTTGTAAAGCAGGTATTGGGCAAGGCAGGTGAAAACGAGACGGAGATCCATGCTATTATGTTTGAGTTTGGGCTGCCTTTTGAGTTTCCTAAAAGAGTAGAGGAGGAGGCCGATAAAATCTCAGAAAAAATCACTAATAAAGAAATAGCTAAAAGAAAAGATTTAAGAGAAGTTACGACTTTTACCATAGATCCTGAAGATGCCAAGGACTTTGATGACGCACTCTCTATTAAAAAATTAGATGGAGACCTTTGGCAAATAGGCATACATATAGCAGACGTAACCCACTATGTAGATACAAAAAGTGAGCTTGAAAAAGAAGCTTATAAAAGAGGTACTTCCGTTTATTTAGTAGACAGGACCATTCCTATGCTACCCGAGCGTTTGTCTAATGGACTGTGTTCTTTGAGACCAAAAGAAGAAAAGCTTACTTTTTCTGCCATTTTTACGTTAGATGAAAATGCTCACGTAAAAGATGAGTGGTTCGGTAGAACCGTAATCTATTCTGATAGGCGGTTTACCTATGAAGAAGCCCAAGAAGCCATAGAGACAAAACAAGGCGATTTTGCTGAGGAGTTGGCTGTTTTAAATAACTTGGCAAAAAAACTAAAAACCCAAAGGTTTGAAAAAGGTGCTATTGCCTTTGAGTCTGTAGAATTGAAGTTTAAGTTAGATGAAGCAGGCAAACCCTTGGGGCTTTTCCCGAAAATCCGTAAAGACGCCCATAAGCTCGTAGAAGAATTTATGCTATTGGCCAACAAACATGTAGCTGAGTTTGTACAGCGCAAAAAAGATGGTAAATACAAAAATACTATGGTGTACAGAGTGCACGAAGACCCTGATCAAGAAAAAATATTGAAGCTCTCAGAATTCGTGTCGCGATTTGGTTATAAAATCTCTCTGTCTAAAGATAAACTGTCTAATTCCTTAAATAAGCTTTCAGAAGCTGTTGAGGGTACAGCAGAGCAGAACATTATACAATCGCAAGCCATTAGGACCATGTCTAAGGCGCGTTACACCACAGATGAAATTGGGCACTACGGTTTGGCCTTTAAGCATTACTCCCATTTTACCTCGCCTATACGCCGCTACCCCGATATGATGGCGCATCGTCTTTTACAGCATTATTTAGATGGAGACCCAAGTCCAGAAAAAGCTCCTTACGAAGAAAAATGCAAGCATGCCTCAGAAAGGGAGAAAGTAGCAGTAGATGCCGAAAGGGCCTCTATTAAGTACAAGCAGGTGGAGTTTATGCAACAATACCTGCACAAAGAGCTAGAGGGTGTGGTATCTGGTATAACAGAATGGGGTATTTATGTAGAAATGGACGAAACCAAATGCGAAGGCATGGTACGCCTTGCCGATATACAGGACGACTTTTACTATTTAGACGAAGCCAAACAGCAAATTGTAGGCAAAAGGTATGGAGATACTTTTAAGATTGGCGATAAAGTAAGGGTCATTGTGCAGGGTACAAACCTAGAAAAACGTACAATCGATCTTAAGATGGTTTAAAACCTTATTAATTTGACCAAAATCACTTAGTGCGCTGATACGTATCATGAAACCATAACATGTTGTGGGCTACATTAGAGGTATCAATTAATCCTAACAAATAGGAAAAAAATTTAAACCTCACTACCATGATACAGTTTCTTAATTATTTAGGCATTCCCGGCGTAGCAGCCCTTTTCTTAGTTTTGATCATAGGCATAATAGTATTGATGAGATTTATTATGTCTAAAAATGGACAGAAGGCTGCGGCATCCCCTCCAACCGATAGCGTACTCGTAAAAAAGTATCCTGGTGTAGATGGTAGCTCTTACAAAAGTATTGTTTACCGTACAGGTCTTATTTTATCATTAGCTATGGTTTTAACAGTATTTGAATTTCCGGACTACGAAGAAGCTTCTCTAGTGCAATTAACAGGCGATAGACAAGATTTTGAGGAAATGCAGGAAATTCCTCCAACTGAACACAAACCTCCTCCACCTCCAAAAATCAAGTCTCCTGAGATTGTGGCCGTAGAAGACGAAGTGATTATTGAGCAAGAAATAGAAATCGATTTGGATATGGAAGCCGATGAGGAAACCATTGTAGAGGAAGTAGAATTTACTGTAGAAGTTGAAGAAGAAGAAGAAATTGTAGAAGAGATTTTTGAAGTGGTGGAAGATCCAGCACATCCAAAAGGAGGGTTTCAAGAATTTTATGCCTACATTGCTAAAAACATGAAATATCCACGCAGGGCAGTAGAGGTTGGTGTAAGTGGTAAAGTCTATCTTCGCTTTATAGTAGATAAAGACGGAACCATAACTCAAACAGAAGTTATAAGAGGTATAGGATTTGGTTGTGATGATGAAGCATTAAGAGTACTGGCTAAAGCCCCTAAATGGAAACCAGGTAAGCAAAGGGGTAGACCGGTAAAACAAAGAATGATCATACCGATTATGTTTAAACTATCAGACATTTAATAAACTACCTGGATGAAAAATTAACCGTAGATGGTGATAGCCGCAATGGCATTGCCACTGCGGTTTTTTTATTGGAAAAGATACAAGCCACATAGAAAACTAGAATATCTGCTAAGTGCAACGTATGTGCTGGTTTTTGACACATCTGTGCTTATCAAATGCATCTATTAAAATTAAATTCGATCAATAGAATTTTAATTTAACTGATGACATATGGATTTTACTAGAATTTGCTATGTATTGCTTTTTAGCAGTTTATTTTTTATGTCTTGTGATGATGAAGATGAGGTGAATGAAGAGATTGTAGTACAGACAGGTTTACAAACAAATGTTGCATTTAATTATGATGGAGTTGAAAGAACCTACGACGTTTACATACCTACTAGTTTTGACATGAACCAGCAATTGCCTCTCTTGTTCAATTTACATGGTTTTAATATGACTACAGAGTTGCAGAGGCTTGTCTCCGGTTTTGATTCACTTGCAGAAATAGAAAACTTTATAGTAGTTTCGCCGCAAGGTCTCTCAGGAGCTTTGCCTTTTGAAGCAGGGCAGGCAATTCCCGCTGGAACAGAAGGGAATTTGTGGAACATTCAACTTGAAGCGGATAAATTAGACGACTTAGGATTTATCGATGCTTTAATTGATGAAATGAGTCAAAAATACAACATCGATTTATCAAGGGTGTATTCAACCGGATTTTCCATGGGTGGCTATATGTCTTACACACTGGCATGTAACTTAGGAGATAGAATCGCTGCCATAGCTTCTGTGGGTGGAGGCATGTCAGATGATCAGGCAAATAGTTGTTCTCCAACCAGAGAAATTCCCGTTCTTCAAATTGCAGGCACAGCAGATTTTATTGTGCCTTTTACAGGGTTTGATGCTCAGGTGGCCATATCAGAAACTATGGATTATTGGGCAGGTGAAAACAATTGCACAATTTCACCTGTGGATAGCATAGCTTTGTCGGATTTAGATAATACAGACAATTCTACTGTACAATTATTAGAGTATAGCAATTGTACAGGAGGTGCCAATGTGCAGCTGTACCTGGTAGAAGGAGGAGGGCATGCTTGGCCCGGTTCGCCTTTCCCTGGTTTTTTTAACAATGCCGGTATTGGCCCTATTAATAGGGATATAAATGCAAGTGCAATTATATGGGAGTTTTTTGAACAGTACCAACATCCTAATCTGCAATAAATTAAGCGGGTATTACTCTACCCGCTTAATTTTTGCACCTAAAGCCCTAAGTCTTTGGTCTATGTATTGATAGCCTCTGTCTATCTGTTCTCCGTTGTAAATCATACTAGTGCCACTGGCCGAGAGTGCGGCTATCAAAAGAGAAACACCTGCCCTAATGTCAGGCGAGGTCATTTTTATGCCTTTAAGTGGAATTTGTTTGTTTAGACCTATTACGGTGGCGCGATGTGGGTCACAAAGAATGATTTGCGCGCCCATGTCTATCAATTTATCTACAAAGAACAAGCGACTTTCGAACATTTTTTGGTGTACCAATACCGTTCCGTTCGCTTGCGTGGCAACTACTAGCACGATGCTTAGCAAATCGGGTGTAAAAAGTGGCCAAGGTCCATCTGCCACGGTAAGCATAGAGCCATCAATAAAGCGGTCTATTTCGTAGCTTTCTTGTTTAGGGATAAAAATATCATCATCCTTAAATTCCATTTGTATGCCTAATTTCTGAAAAACAGAGGGAATCAAGCCTAGTTGGTCGATACGTGCATTTTTTATGGTGATTTCAGAAGCAGTCATGGCGGCCATGCCAATAAAACTACCGATTTCTATCATATCTGGTAGCATTGTATGGGTCGTGCCTCCTAATTGAGAGACGCCTTCGATAGTGAGTAAATTAGAGCCTGCACCACCAATGTTTGCCCCCATTCTGTTGAGCATGCGACAGAGTTGCTGGATGTATGGCTCGCAAGCTGCATTGTAAATGGTGGTTTTGCCATTAGCGAGCACTGCTGCCATAATAATATTGGCAGTACCTGTAACAGAAGGCTCGTCTAATAAAATATAAGTGCCGTGCAGGTTGTGGGCATCTATATTATAAAAATGGTTGTCTGCGTCAAAATTGAAACGTGCCCCCAGTTTTTGGAAGCCTAAAAAGTGGGTATCTAAACGCCTGCGCCCAATTTTATCTCCTCCCGGCCTTGGGATTTTTGCCTGGCCAAAGCGGGCAAGAAGCGGGCCTAAAATCATAATAGAACCCCTTAAGGAGGCAGCTTGCTGTTCAAAATCTGGAGTTTCTAAATAGTGGATATCAATATCCTTTGCAATAAACTCATAACTGCTGGGCCCTTTTTGTTTGATCTGTACACCTATGGATTTGAGAAGGCCAATGAGCTTATTTACATCTCTAATGTCGGGCACATTGTTAATGGTCACTTTTTCTTCGGTGAGCAAAACGGCACACAAAATCTGTAGCGACTCATTTTTTGCTCCTTGTGGCGTGATCTCTCCTTTAAGTTCATGGCCTCCTTCAACTTCAAACACAATTTTTCCTGTTTCCATATGTGGTTTTTGGTATGGTTCAATAATGCTTGCAAAATTAAGATTTAATAGGAGAAATGGAGGACGAAAGCGATTCTCTTACCAATTTGCATTTTGGTAAATAAAAAAGCCCTTAGATCTAAGGGCTTTTCTGTGTAATCAAATGTGTATTTCTCCAAAAGATCAATTACCTAATAGCATTTACTCTATTTCTGTGCTGTTCTAACAATTGATCAAATTTTTCAAACTCTTGCATATAGTATTCCTTTGCTTCTTGTATTTCTTGCAGCCTAGTTTCTTTACGCTCTAGGTCAATTTCTTCATTTTGCTCTAAAGCCCGTTCTTCGTTTACGGCATCAATGGAGAGTCTTCTGTAAATATCTGCCAAGGCAGTAGGGAAGAGCATGGCGCCTCTGTACAAATTGTCGTTGTACTTGCCTGTTTGCTCCATGTAGTCCATAAACTCTTTTGAGCGTCTTTCCATAATGTCAGCAATTTCTTTGGCTTTTTCTCTTTCTCCGAGCAAATAATAGATTTCTACAAACCTGCTTGTAAAATAGCTGTATGGAATACTTTTATCAGGAATATTGGTCATAGCTTCTTCTATAACCTCCTTAGCGCCTTCTTCATCGCCTTTCTCATAAAGTGCTTTGGCCAATCTTGCATAAGAGTTACGGGTGTTGGAGCCAAACTTTCTGTATTCTTCATCGTGGTAAACGCCGGGATCATTAAAACCTCTAAATTCAAATTCGTTAATGTTCTCACGCATCACATCTATGTTTACCTCGCCTACTTCGCCACCGTTTTGGCTTCTTATGGGCATAAGCCTAAATGCCATGCCTTCTAGCTGTAGCCATTGCCTTAAATCTAAGTTAGATGTATTGGCAGAAGTATTGTTAAAATACACTGGTCTTTCCCAATTATTGGTTGCTAAAATATCGAGAATAGCCAAATCATTTTTAAAGATAGCGCTCGCGCCTTCTTTAATTCGCCATGTCATTTTATCTGCCACACGATTTTCTTTGCCTTTGGGAACAAAGCCCTTACTTAATACTTCGTTTTTGTCTATATCTAACACAAAGTTTTTGGTAAGCAGCTTAGCAGTGTAAGAACCATCTTGCAATCCTACTAAAACCCTAGGGTCGTTTTTATCCACCAATCTCATATAAGACTTGATGTTCACAGCCCTGTCTTTCATATTTTGGTCTTCTACGAGTGGTACATAGTCGTTCTTGCCTTGTAGATAATTTTCTGGTTTCATTGAAATAGGCAATGGTTCCGACTCATAAGCTGGCCTGCGCATTTGCTCTATATACCAATCCGTGCTAAAGTAGCTCAAAACCACAACCCTTACATCAGTTCTAAAACCCTCTACCTCTTGTACATACCACAACGGGAAGGTGTCATTATCGCCTCCTGTAAACAAAATGGCATTGGGTGCGCAACTTCGTAAAGTATTTTTTGCTTGATCTATGGAGTGGAATCGATTGGATCGATCATGGTTGTCCCCCCCTTCGGCTGCCATAATAGCTGGAATGATCAGCCCAAGCACGGTAGCAATGATGTGGTTCATCTTTACTTTTTTGAGGGTATCATAAATAGCAAGCACCCCAAAACCTATCCAAATTGTAAATACGTAAAAAGAACCTACATAAATGTAATCTCTTTCCCTCGGTTCTACAGGGGGTGAATTGAGGTAGAGTACCAAGCCCAAACCTGTTAAAAAGAAAAGTAGTAGCAATACCCAAAAATTGTTTTTATCTTTTTTATACTGAAAGAAAATACCGATTAAGCCGAGCAGCAGAGGTAGCATGTAGAAATTATTCCTAGCTTTATTTCGCGCCAGATCTTCTGGCAAGTCTACGCCGATATCTTCCCAAGGTGTCATAAATCCAGCTTCTTTATCATCACTTTCTCTACCTGCAAAATTCCACATAAAGTACCTGAAATACATATGCCCGAACTGATAGACAAACATGTACTTAAAATTATCGGCTAGTGTAGGCTTTTCGTTGGGCGCAAGGCCGATCCAAGTACGGTACAATTCTTTGTGGCCGGGTTGCTGACTGTATATTCGGGGCAAAATCATCTTTGACCCTTCCTCATATACAGGTGTGCTTTTGTAGTCGTAGATTTCATATTCTGTTTCGGCTTTTCTGTAAACAGGTGCGCCAACTTCTACATTTACCCTTTCAGATTCGTAAGTGTGGCCATAAATCAGTGGCCTGTCTCCATATTGTTCTCTTTTCAGATACCTCACAAATGAGATAATATCTTCAGGGTTGTTCTCATCTATAGGTGTATTGTAATTAGATCGGATGGGGATAATGCCATAAGATGAATATCCAATCAGTATAAAAGTGAAGCTCAGCATGATAATATTGAGCACTTCTTTTTTCTCTTTTTCTGAATAGCGGATCCCATAAATTAATGCGCCAATCAATAAAATAATGAAAAAAGCGATGCCGCTACCAAATGGTAGCCCGAATGAGTTTACAAAAAGGATTTCGAACCAACCTGCAATAGATGGCAGACCGGGAATCACAAAATACATGATTACCAAAATTACTACACCACCTGCTGCCATAGCTAGTAGCTGTCCATTTAATGTGGCGTTTTTATATCTTTTGTAATAAACGATGAGTGCAAGGGCAGGTATGGTCACCAAATTAAGAAGGTGCACGCCAATAGAAAGGCCCATTACATAAGTGATCATAATGAGCCATTTGTCTGCATAGCGGCGGTTTTCTATTAATTCCCATTTTAGAATGGCCCAAAAAACAAAGGCAGTAAAAAGAGAAGAAAGTGCATATACTTCGGCTTCTGCTGCAGAGAACCAAAATGAATCAGAAAAGGTATAGGCAAGCGCCCCGATAATACCGGACGCCATTAAAATGAATAGTTGTTCTTTGCTATAGGTGCCATCTACAGGTTTTACTACTTTTCTGGCTAGCAACACGATAGTCCAGTGTAAAAACATGATGGTAAAGGCAGAGGCCAATACTGATAGCATATTGATCCAGTAGGCCACCATTTCAACATCGCCTAAGGCTAAGAAAGAGAACATCCTCCCTAAGAGCAAAAAAAGTGGGGCGCCCGGTGGATGAGGCACTTCCAACTTGTATGAAACAGCTATAAATTCGCCGCAATCCCAAAAACTGGCGGTCTCTTCTACAGTAATGGTATATACAATGGCCGAAACCAAGAATACGAACCAGCCTGAAATATTATTGATTTTCTGAAATTCTCGCATCATCCTTCAAAAAAAATGTAAAATCTGTATGGATTTGATTTGGGGCGAAATTAGTAAATAATTGTGAATATAAAGAAGGGGAAAGTTCATGTAACAATCCGACTTAAGGCAAAATTAAATTCTATTCCTAAGGTCAAAGCCCCAATTAAGTTTTTTTCTTAATGTATTTGGAAAAGTATCATTCGTGATATTGAGTTTGAGCAGCTTTGCTTTAAAGGGGCATTTTTTAACGGTAAGCTCAACATCTGCACTTACTTTTTTGGACCGTGAGTCTAAAGAAACCAAAAAGTTTTCTGAGCGGCCTTCAATTTTAAAGGTAAAAACACTGCTTTCAGAAACTACCAAGGGCCGCACATTTAAATTATGTGGGCTAACGGGCGAGATCACAAAGTTATTAGAATGGGGGAACACAACGGGGCCACCAACACTCAGTGAGTATCCTGTAGAACCTGTAGGCGTAGAAATGATCAGTCCATCGGACCAATAGGAGTTGAGATATTCTCCATTAAGATAGGCATGAACAATGATCATAGAGGAAGTGTCTCTTTTAAGAATGGTAAATTCGTTAAGTCCGAAATTTACACCTCCAAAAATATCTTCTGCTGATTCAACAGCTACCATCAATCTTTCATCTATATGGTAAGATTGTGTCAAAATAGCCTCCATGGCCTCTTTTACTTGATTGCTAGGAATTGTGGCCAAAAAACCGAGTCTGCCTGTGTTTATCCCTAAAATCGGGATGTCTTTGTCTCTTACGTAGGTTACTGTTTCAAGTAAGGTGCCATCGCCTCCTACGCTAAACATGTAATTGGCATCAGCCAACTCTTCATGTTTATTAAAAACAGAATGATGGGGCAAAGAGATGCTGTTTTTATCGAAATAATTGTGTAAGGACCTCGATAGCGAAATACTCACAGGATATTTGGCAACCTCTTCTATGATCTCTTTGATTGTCTTGATTCTTCCCTCGCTTAGTGTGCGGCTATGTATGGCTATTTTGAGCAAGCTATTTCAGTTATTTATTGTAAAGATTGCAAATGTTATACAGTGGCATCATAAAACAAATGCTTTTGAAGCTTGAATATAGCAGATTTTGGGTTGAGTGTGAAATTGAGAACTCTGATTATATCTCTAAGTATTTTAGCAGTAAGTCTATGCGGTGAGATTCAAACTGCTGTGTTTCATAATCGTGAAATTTGCCTAAAATTTTAAAGTCAAAGCGCTCAAAAGTGGCAACGATTCTTGTAAGATCAATGGTGTTGAGTTTAATGGTTACCTGTAATAGGTTTTGGTCAATATTATCTTGCTCGGTGAACATACTGATCACCTTAGCCTCATTAGATTCTACTAATCGGCTAATTTCTGCCATAGAAAAATCTATCGCCTTGATTTGCAATATTAAAATTGCGCCGATGGGCTGCGCAGCAAATTTACTTATAAAGTCTTGGGCTGCTTCTTTTACATTAAGCATGCCTTTAAATTTATTGTTGGCATCGAATACTGGCAATATATCTAATGATAAGTCAGAAGCTACCCTGGCCAACTCATAAAGGTGAAAGTTTTCCTGTATAACCAAGTTTTCGTGCAATGATGCAACTTCATCAAGAGTTTGATTTGCCAATGGCGGAAGCATGTCTAAGACATCCTTGCTTATAATACCTAGAAACTGATGGTTCTCTACAATGGGTAGCTGTTCTTGCTTGTATTCCTCCATCATATCGAGTGCAAAAGTTACGGTATCGCTTTTTTTGAGATTGGGTATACTTTTATCTATATATTTTTTAGCTACCATGTTGAAAGTTTATATAAGAACCTTGTTTTTAGCGAGGAAGTTCTCAAAAATACGGTTAAATTCTCCAGGATGTTCCATCATAGGTGCATGACCGCATTTGTCTATGAACCTCAGTTCTGTGTTAGGTATCAGCTTATTGAACTCGTGTGCAACGAGTGGTGGAGTAATTGTATCGTTCAATCCCCATATTAATAACGTAGGAATAGTGATTTTATGAAGCTCTTCGGCCATATTATGTTTTTGCGCAGAGCGTGCAATGGCTACCATGCGCAGGCAAGTTGGTATGCTCTTGGTTATTTCAAATACCTCATCTATCAATTGTTTAGTGGCTATTTTGGGATCGTAAAAAGTATATTCTACTTTTTCTTTTACAAATTCGTAACTGCCTCTACGAGGATAAGAACCGCCCATTGTATTTTCAAACAGGCCTGAACTACCAGTTAAAACCAATCGTGTAACCTTATGTTGGTTTTGTAAAGTGTAGATCAGTCCTACGTGGCCTCCTAATGAATTACCTATCAGGGTAAACTCATTTAAATTCTTAAAAGCCACAAAGTCTTCTACAAATTTTACAAGTCCTTCTAGCCCAGCTTTTTTAATAGGCATATCATATATGGGCATCATAGGGATGA
>Ga0207419_1001176_pt1 | contig 20493 bp, 16 predicted proteins | sample ElkSloMetagenome_4_FD_184723 | JGI IMG/M metagenome (GOLD analysis project Ga0207419, IMG submission 184723) | Hot spring microbial communities from Elkhorn Slough, Monterey Bay, USA - MD2A (version 2) | ecosystem: Environmental > Aquatic > Marine > Intertidal zone > Estuary: Microbial mat ...
GCTTATATAATATAAGGTCTCATTCCATTCTTTTTTGTCCCGCCATCCTTTTCTTTTTACACGAATTACACTGTGAAGATTGGGATGCTTTTGATTCCTAAAATTTTCTGGATTAAATACAGATACTGTTCGAGTTACTTGGCGGCTACCCTCAACGCGCCCAGAAAATTGAACCCATTTTAACTGGTTTTAGCTTTTAGCCCTTAGACGCGGAGCGGCTTCTCTTTGAGTACTTTAGTTAAGGGCTTAAGTTAAGGCTTAAGTTAACTACTCTAGCGATACGATTATGGCGCTAAAGCGCTACAAACGTTAAATTCCATGGCTTTTGCCAATCACCCAATGACGACGAAAGAAACGAGCCAGCGCTGATTCTTCTAAGGGTAAGTAAATCGGACGCCCATGGGGACAGGTGCGGGGGTGGCGAGTCATTTTCCATTGATTTAATAATGTCTGCATCTGCTCTAAATTTAAGGGTGTGCCATTGCGAATTGCACTGCGACAAGCTGTGGCAACTTGTGCGTTTTGTAAGTCTCCACCTAAACTGAGTTCTAATAGGGCATCCGCACAGTCGTCTCGCTGATGTAGTAGGGCGGGTGCGTTGCGAACAGCCCACAGTTGATCGCCAAAGGATTCTATTTCTAACCCAATCCGTTGCAGTTGTTCGAGTTGAACTGGAGTTAAATGATTGAGTATCACGGGCGGTTCTAGGGGAACAAGTTGCCAGCGATCGCGCAGTTGTTCGTACAAGACTCGTTCATGGGCAATGTGTTGCTCAATTAACCACATTCCTGTATCATATTCTGCCAGAATATACATGTTACGTACTTGGGCAACGGCTTTTAATTCCACTAAGCCAATATCGGAAGGATTACGCTCCGGTTTTGGTGACTCATCCAGGTGATAAACTCCCTTTTTTGCCGAGGCTGTCAGTAATTTGCCGACGCGATGGGATTGAGAGGCGGTGTCGAAATTTTCCGCCCCAATCCGCAGGGCTTGTTCAATGGCTTGGCTAATCTGTTCTTGCCAATAGGAAAGGGAATGCAGATAAATTTCGGCTTTGGCGGGATGACGATTCCAATCAATTTGACTGGGACAAATTTGTAGGTGAATAAAACAAATTGGATAGCGATCGCGCGGTAAGGTTTTCGCCATGGCGGTGAGAATCGTCTGTTCCAATTCTGGCGATCGCACTAACCGCCCATTCGTCGCCACTTTAACCCAATCCGGGCGGCGACGGTGACAGCGGTCAGGCAATCCTAACACTAAATGTAGAGACGCGCCATGGCGCGTATTTGGGGTTGAGTTGTAAGTAAATATCTCCCCTGCACTCCCCTCCTCTGGTGTGGGAACATCTACAGTTAATTGCTGCAAATCATGCACGCGCACTTGTTTGAGGAGTTGCGGAATGATCTGTTGAGCCGTTTTACCCGGACTGATTGTAAACCAGGAGCGATCGTTTTGCTGAACTTGCCAGGTCACCGATGGATGGCAAAGGGCTATATTCTGTATCGTGGCTTGGATTATTCGTTGTTGTTGGCTCCTCGACGGTAATCCCTGACGACGTAGACGCCACTTGCCAAATAGATTCGAGACACTCACCACGGTACCCGGCGCGATCGCAACGGCTTCTGTGTCTTCTGCTTCTCCCTGGGTATTATACGTACAGCGCCATCCCTCAAAACCTGTCAGTCGGCTGCATATTTCTAATTCGGCTAACGTTGCAATACTATGCAAGGCTTCACCGCGAAATCCCAAACTGGTAATCTTGTATAAATCATCGCGACTTTGAATTTTGCTGGTACTGTGTGCCGATGCAGCTTTTTGTAAATCTGTCAAGTCCATGCCCGTGCCATTATCTGCCACGCGCACACGCCACAAATCAAACCATACAGCCACAGCGATGCGCGTCGCCCCCGCATCCAAAGCATTTTCCACCAATTCTCGTACTACAGCGGCTAAGGAATCAATCACCTCGCCAGCCGCAATTAAGTTAACAACCTCCGTCGGTAGGGTTTGAATCGAACCAGTCATAGTTTTGAAGTAGGGGCGGGGTTAGCACTGTTGCGTTTCGCTGTTGATGATAACGTTTTCTCAAAACCAGCCCTGTAAACACTGATTTCACGGATTTATTGAAACGGTAGTGGTGGGGTATCACAGGTTAGTTACACTGATTTCACGGATTTATTGAAACGGTGGCGGTGGGCTGTCACAGGTTAGTTACACTGATTTGACGGATTTACGATAGTGGTGGGGTGTCAGAGGTTAGTCGCACTGATTTCACAGATGCGTTGTCAATGGACAAAAGATGATTAGATTGTCGGGGAAATTATTAACTTGTCTGTGTTAATCTGTGTCATTTAATAGTGAGACTTCTAGAGAGTGTCATTCAATCTGTGTAATCTGTGTTTCGGAGAAGCTCTAATTTAAATTTTTCTCCCCCAGCTTCCCCAGCTTCCCCAGCTTCCCCAGCTCCCCCAGCTCCCCCAGCTCCCTCTGCTCCCCCATAATTTTTAGAATGAGTTAGCGCACTTAATAACAGATTAGTTTCATTTGATTTTTGAATTAATTTTTGCTGTAACTTCATCCGTTCGGTGACGTCCTTAAATAAAAGAATTAAATAATTTTCATTCTCATCTTGATGGTGACAAATATGTAAATCAAAATAAAAAGAATGATCAGGCGCTTGAGCTGTGTGATGCTGATCAGCTCGAACAATTCCTGCTAACTGAAAACTTATCTGCCGTCCTGCTAAAATGTCCATCATTATCCCTTCCATACCGACTAATTCCGGAAAGGCTAAGCGGACATCTCCGCCTAATTTTAAATTTTGAGGAGATTCCGCAAAATTAGGAACACCGTCAGAAAATTCTTGAACCAGTAACTCACGATTAAGGGCTAGATAATCGTAGTCGGGTGCTAATATTTTTAAGCGGGACGGCATACAAACTCTAAGCCTTTATTAATATATTATCGGCAATTTGTTCAAAAAGTTCATCGACATAAGCACCTGTTTTCGCTGAGGTTTGATAAAGTCCGGCTTCGGGATTTAAGTCTTTATCCTGAACGATTTGAACCAGTTGGTTCAGTTTTTCCGGTTCGACTAAATCCGATTTATTTAAGGCAATGGCAATTTTGCCTTTCGGATTAACCGATAGAAACAGGTTAACGTGTTCATCTAATCGCTCAACGGTTTCCAGGCGGCTGACATCAGCAACGACGATGACACCACTCGCCCCCTGTAAGTAACTGGGAGCAATGGATTTAAATTTAGTATGTCCTTCCAAGTCCCAGATGAGCAACTGTAAATTTACGGATTCTAGGGTTTTTCGAGAAATCTTCACACCGACGGTGGACAGATACTGATCGCTAAACTGGCGTTCGACAAAACGGCGAATCAAGCTGGTTTTGCCCACGCCAAAGTCACCGACGAGACAAATTTTCTTGGATATTTTAGTCATTGGTCATTGGTCATTGGTCATTGGTCATTGGTTCAGGGTAATCCTTCTTACTGTTCCCCGTTTCCTTGTCCTCATGTTTAACTTTAATTATGTCCGACTACTTATGCTTTTAACGTGCGATCGCCTCAAATTCGACAAATCGGCTGTATTGATGGGGTTCATCCGCATACACGCCTGTGGGGGGTTTGGTGGTTCCGGATATTTCTAAGCGTCTCGCATCAATCCCTTGACGCACCAGTACCTCAGCCACGGCTTTTGCCCGTTCTAGGGCTAATCCCTGATTTTCTAAGGGTGTACCACTAGGATCACTATGACCAATGACTCGCAGGGATTGGTTGGGGTAATCTTTGAGGAATGCGGTCAAGGCGTCCATTTTGGCTTGTTCTGAGGCTTTTAAGTCGGCGGAATTGAGATCGAAGTAGATGCGAGAGGCTAAGGCTAGAGGTTGTAGTTGCACGGTGTTGGTTACAGAGTCTACTCCCGGAATTTCCTCCAACGCCTCGGTGATTTTCTGGGCATCTTTGACCTGAATTACACTCCCTTCTACGGTAACTTGACCGTCCTGAAAATTCGTCCAAATTGCCAAACGTTCGGTTTGATTGAGAATAGCAGTGACACGCTCAACCTCGGCGGCGACTTGGACGGGATCGGGTGGAACCTTGATGGCAATGATATCATTATCTATCTCACCATTGGGTATAGTTGTTTGGGCGATTTGTCCCGCTTTTTCGACGAGATATTGATTCGGTAATTTGCCGGATAGGGTAATCGTATCGCCTTGTGCCTCGACATTTAACCGATAGACCGCAAGTTCGGGATCAGATGCCAAAGCAACAGCAGTTTTTTCCTCAAATTGATGATTGACACCACTGCGATGTAGATGAATACCCCAAGGAATAAAAATCAGACCCAATACGGCGGCACAAAGGCTTAACAAGGCGACAGGAACTTTACGCGGTGACTGTTCTGATTTGGGATTAACCAGAGTTAATGATTCCAGAAGGGAGGGGATTTGTTCTGGTACATTATCCGGATCTCCATCAAATGATTCCATCGCCTTCCCATGGCGCAGAACAATAGTACCCAACGCATCGCGCATTTTGTCGATAAATGACTTCGGCGGATCGCCTTGGGTTACTACGGCGAGATAACAGTATCCAGCGACTTCTAAAAGAATATCACAATGTCCGTATTCGATGCGATCCAGTTCTGAGATTTCACCGGATTGCATAATACAATCATTGACAAAACTGCGAATGGCGGTCAGCATCCCCGCCACCATATCTGACTCTAATTGTTGTTTGCCAAAGGGTTGGACTTCCGCAATCACTAATCCTGATGCTTTGTGAATCAGAAACATTGCTTGGATGGTAAACGGCATCGACTCTTTAAAAATGAGTTCCGCCTCAGATATTCCTTGACTTTTCGCCCGAATTTTGCGAGCAATTCCCTCCGGACTTAGGGAGTTTTCTACTTTCTGATCAATCGTCCGCATTGCTTCAGACAAATATTTATAGAATGTCCCGCCCATGACTGGATAAAGGGCGTCTACCATTGTATCCCGCTCAATCTCTATTTGTTCTTTAATCGCGGCGCTCATTTCTGGGGCAATTGCTCGGGCAAATTCACCGGGGTTGCTGAGAATTTGATAGTTAACGGCAGATGGGATAATCGGTGCTAAGGCGGAACAGATGCCCTCTTTATCCTCTTTTGTTTTCGCCTCGATCATCTGATCGACAATGGGCGCGATCGCACTTGCCATTTCTTCTCTAGCTTCAGCAATTTTTATGCTTAAAATTTGAGTAATCAATGGCAGCATTAATTTAATTAAATTACTCGGATCATAAATCTGATTTTCTAAACAAGAAAACTTTTCTTTTAGCAGTTCAATCCCTTCTTGCGAATCGAGAAGATCGGGTGTTAATAGTAATTTTTGCAACCGTTCAAATTCATCCTCGATATTTGCATCATAAGCGACGAGGGATTCCTGGCTCTGGTTTTCAGGTATATATTGAAGCTGAGATGAGGATTCTGCTGACTGTTCAAATTCCTCAGATTTTGGCTGATCAGATTCGCTTAACTGGGATGATGATAGTCCATTTTTTGCTGACTCTAATGGTGATTGATTCAACTCTCCTAGTACTGTTAAAAGTTGATCACAAATTAAATTATCGCTGGATTCGGTAGATTCTTCAGATACGTTTTCAGATGAGGTTTGGTTGATCTGAGATTGATTCAATGAGTTCAACTTTTCAGAGGAGTAAAGCTCAGGATTTGAATGGTAAAATGATGATTGACTTTCACCATTTGATAAACCCTCTAATGCTGTTTCAGTCTCCTCTGAACCGAAATGATCTGTGGAGTTTGGCTGTGATTCCTCTAGATCAGTTTTGCTTTTCACAGGCTCTGGAACATCTCTCTCCCAACCTTGCTCCTGCTCTTGAGAAGGTGTTGAATTCTGAGGAGTTAAGTCTGGCGTTAATTTTTCCAGATGGCGTGAGGAGTCAGCTAGATTAGTAGAGTCTGACTTATCGTTGGATTCGGGCGATTGAGGTAAGGGTTCTGACAACGACGGCGATTCATCTGAGGCTATTGGCTGAACCGACTGGGATTCCTCTGTCACAAATGTGTTGGTCGATTTTGTCGGTAAGGAAGGCTCAAACGACTGTTCTGATTGTGACCTTGGGATAGAGGATGAAGATGGGGAATGAGAAATTTGATCTGTTTCTTGGGAGTGAGGATTGATCGATTTATCCTCCAGACTACTCGAATCGGCAATAATTGTATCTTCCCCTACTTCCAGACGTTCCACCGGAACGTCTCTACCAGCTTCTCCTACTCCCTGCTGTTTTAACGGATCAGTATCGGGTTCACCCTGAGTTTCCCCGTTCTCCTGGGCGGAAGACATTCCTGTTGTGGTGGCTTCAGTCGAGTTAGTATTCTGTAAATCCATTAATAAATCCAGCAAGTCCTCTAGCTGGGATATGGCAGATCCCTTTTTTCCTGGTAAAGCCATAATTAATTTGATCCTGTCTTGTTCTATAGTGGCACCGAGTTTTGTAAATGCCAAATTGAGTCAAAGTTGGCATTTGACCCAATTCTAATCCTTTCATCCAGGACATCCACTACATTGCTAGTTTTGAGCCAACATTTTGCTGAACGTTAGGACTAATAACCAGCCACTTGAGTGAATGACAACAATTTATTTATCATCCCTTATCTTACTGCGAAAGGGGACCTGCTTCTAAAAGCCGAACATCAACATCCACATCATTACCCGCTGCTTCTTTCAGCTCAGGAGCAAACTCCGTTCCTTTAATTCTTAATCCCAATTCAAACAAAATATCTGCCATGTCATCTTTAGCCACTTTGCCATCATTAATCAGGGAAAAGCGCCGTTCGAGTTCTTCAAAAACATACGATCTCAGGCTTCTAATGTCCTCTTGGAGTTTTTCACGAGTTTCTGAGAGTTCGTTATGCAAATTATTGGCTTGTTTTTCTAAACTATTATCCAGGGATTCCATATTTCCGGAAAACTTTTTGTTAACCATATCGATGGTTTGCCGAATTTCTGAATTATCGTTTTGAACTGTCAGATTCAGCGACTTCAGTTTTTTCTCCAGGGAATCTACAGCGGCTCGTAGCTCCGTCGCATAGACAGTCTTGGTTTGCTCGATGCGATCGCGCATTTCTTGCTGGATCAATGCCAGATTCGATTCAATTTTGTCAATTCGGCTATCGTACTCTCGTAATTGAGCGCCGAAGATGATATCTCGGATTTGGTCAATATTGCCTAGGCGCTCGCGCATTTGTTCTTTGCTGATTTCTGCCATACTCTTCTTTCTCACTTGGTTAAAGTCTGGTTGGCTCAATTTCAGGGGTTGGCGGTCAATATCCCCCGATCGGGGGGTTACACTACTATAACACTGCTGCTATCTCTAAAAGATAAGTCAGAATCCTTCAAGGTAGAGTCTTTCCTACTAAGTCAGTTTTTGGATTGATGGGCTGTCTCATCTATTTTTTTACCCTAGTTTTCTGAGATTACCAAGTTCGCTAGAAAAAGTTGACAAATTAGGCTTTATATGAATTGTAGGGACACGATATGTCGTGTCCCTACAGGTAACGGATACAATAGATTAGGCTATTGTATTAACCGATTCGGGGAATTCCCCCCTCTCTTACAGGTTGGAGTGCTTCACAGGATTATGGTTGTGCCGAAGAGAAGGGCACATCAACAGGCGTATTCTGAGATGCGAGTGACTCACCCACCAGATTGCTAAGTCCCGCCGCGTTCAAAAGGTTGACCCACTGATTTGCCACCTCCGAATCACTCGGATAATTGCGGCGCAGTTCAACCAGCTGTGCTAGGGTATCTTGCCAAAGTTCTGCCTCAGCATAGAGTTCCACTTTTTTTGTCGGTGATGCCTGCGCTAACTGAGTTTCTAGGGTAGGATTGAGCGTTACCCGTCTCACCCATCCTTCAACCACCAGATCATTAGAGCGTTCGTCCTCGGGCGGACAGAGAATCGAGAACATCCAACGATAATCCTCACCCACCGCCAAGGGTGACAAGCTAACATCCTGGGGTAGATTTAATGTGATGATTCCTGACTTGCCATTGGTACGGAATTTGGTTTGATAAACGAGATTTCCCTGGCTATCCTCCAGAACAAACTCCACAGGTAAGGGCGTGCTGGGATCGGGTGAAGCTGGGAGGTAGACAAAAAAGCTGGGATAAGCCGCAACCGTTGTACCAAAGCGATCGCTCGGCATTAAAGCCGTTAACGGTTTACCAGCAACGGGGCAATTTTCTCCACCACTTCGGGTTGCTCCTCCTTCGACACGATTCGCCGAGCCAATTCCCCTTGGCGGTTCATATTTGTTAGTTGTCCAGGTTTGGGGGATTCCCTGAGCCTGGAGAATTTGGGGGCTGTGGATCAGGGCAAAGCCTGCGGCAAATAGCGCCAGCTTTACCCCCACAGCGAGAGAAAATCGATAAAAAGGACGTCGCTTATGTACCATGACAGTGACTCAGTGATTAATTCGGATTGGTTCTGACACCCTGAGCTACTGGTTCTTCGACAATTTGCTCGAGTTCGACTGAACGGAGCAATTGGCTCCACGCCGCCTTCAAACCCTGATCATTGGGGCGATCGCGACGTAGTTCCACTAAGGTATTCAACGTTTCATACCAAAGTCGCTCACTGGCGTAAATAGCCACTCGCTGTTCCGGCGTTGCTTGTTGGATGCGGCGTACCAGATTGGCATCAGGTTCCACGCGCTCGAACGCACCATCGACATATACATCACCGGATGGTTCTTGAGTATCACAAATCAGTTTTAACGTCCACTTATATGTCTGACCCGTCTCTGGGGGAAGGACACTACTTTCTAAGTTAGGCAGCGTTAAGCTCATGATACCGGGAGCGCCAACAACGTATTGTTTTTCATCTCCCTGAGAATCTTGTCCGGTGTAATGGGCGAAAGCATACTTCGTCGAATAAATTTCCTCACCCTTGGCATTACGCACCATTAACTCTACTCCCCAAGCGGTGTTTTTCGGTAGATACCAGGAGAGAGTAGGATACTCGGCTATGGTTTTGCCGACACCAGACTCAGGCACCAATGCGATCGGAACTTGACCGGGTTTAGGGTTTGCAATACAAGGTCCTCTTGTACCACCACCTTCTCTATTGCCTGGAATCGATGGACCTTGACTGTCTGGCGGCGTGAATTCCCATTCGGTTGGGATATCACGGCTGAGGGGTGAACCCCCTAACTGGGCTTGTACCCCAGCGGGAACATTAGCCACAAGTCCTAGGGTTAGCGCTAAAGCGACTGTAAAACGGGATGAATGGGTAAACCAAGCCATAATAATTTAGAACTCCTTCTTAATCAGAGTCTTTCAAAGTTTTTGGAAAAATCTGTCTGAGCAGATACTTAACCTTCCTACAAGAGGGATGATAATTGCAGAATTTTCAGGGTTCTCGCCGAATAATTTGCCTGAATAGTTCTATTCTAGCTTGAGATAGGGAGTGAATTGAAACCTGGGATTGGACTCTTATCTGAATCTTTATGTTAGTTTTTCCCTATCTTTGTATTGGTTGTTTTATTCAACAGAACTAGCTCCTGAGTTAGACAACGATTCAGTTAAAGCAGCACTCCTGTCTGGATTTAATTGCTCAGAAAGACTTTGTAAGCCAACTGATTGCAATAACTTGTTCCACGCGGTTTGCACGTTGCGATCATTGGGAAAATCCTGATGGAGTTCTACCAAGGTGTCTAACGTGTCATACCAGAGCAATTCCTGGGCATAGAGTGCCACTCGTTCTTGAGGAGTTGCCTGTTGAGTCCGCATTTTTAGCGTTAGACTCGGTTCCACTCGCTTAATCCCACCACCCACAACCATATCTGCTGAACGATCCAGGGGATTGCAAACCAATGCTAATTGCCAGTAATAGAGCTGATTCGTTTTCAGGGGAGCAAGATGAGCAGAAGTAGGAATCGCTAAACTCATAATTCTCGGCATCTGTGTTTCCCCTGTCGCCGACTGCTCCAAGGAATACTTAACCCGGTAAATTTCTTCATCATTAGCATTTTTCAGTACAAACTCGACTGCCGATGCTGTTGTTGATGGCATATACCAGAATAGTTTTGGATATTCCTCTAGGGTTTTGCCGATCAATGATTCTGGAACTAGGGCAATTAGTGATTGATTATTCGGCGTACAATTCTCTGGACCTCGCGTTCCACCCGCTTCTCGATTCACGGGAATCGGCTCAGGTGTTGAACCTTCTGGAGTGCTGAATTCCCACTGAGTCGGTAGTTCAGCACCCAGAGAGGTAGTCCTAACCGGGGTTGGCACTTGAGCGACTAGGTTGGTGGCTAGTCCTAGCATCAAAGCTATTGTTAAGAATGTTAGGTGTGATAAGCGGGTGAAACAAGCCATAATTCAGATATATGCTCGTAGAACCGAGTCTTTAGTATATAGATGTTAGAGCACAAGCCAAGGTTCCAGACCCAGGTTAGTTTCTGTCAGACATAATCACCTTTTTGGCTCAGGCAAGCATCTACCTTGAGGGAAATGTTGCTGAATTAAGAGTTTGTCGTAAACGCTGCAAGTCATGCTAGCTCACTTTTGGTCTGACTACGACCCCTGGTTATATGAGTACCATTGTCTTAAGTTGTTAATATTTTAACGTTAGACATGGGTAATCCCGGAACGTTGTTTCCACTCTTCTCTAAATCTTCATCACTCTTAAAGCCAATTCCTGATTTCCATGCTTCTATCGCCTGAAAATTTAAATCTTTTGTAAAGATATAGCTATTCTCACTTGGGTGAAATACCTGAATTCCTGCGAGATGGGGAATTTGCCCTTGTCCTCCAAGGTGACAAGGACTAGAGAAACTGGGGATGCAATGTTCCAGACGTGCTATGGCGCGTCTAGAAGCAGGGGGAACAGAAATTAGAGCTTATCCGAGTAGAATCATATCTAACCCAACAGACTTCAGCAGTTTGTTCCAAGCCGAAATCACCGCCGGATCATTCGGGCGATCGCGCTGAAGTTTCACCAACGTCCCTAACGCTTCATACCACAGTCGTTCCTTTGCGTAAAGTACCACACGCTCCTCAGGTGGTGCTTGCTGTAAGCGGCGGCTTAGGGTAGGGTCAATGGATACTCGCCGGATTGTGCCTGCCATATAAACATCACCGGATGGATCATTGGGGTTACAGATTATTCTTACATTCCAGTCATACTTCTGATCCTCTTTCAGCGGCAGAGAGCTACCCTTTAATCTCGGTATGGTTAAACTGAGTATGCCCGGAGTGCCAACGACCAATTGGGCATCTTGTCCCTGATAATCGTTTGAGGTGCCATGGGCAAAGGCATACTTGGTCGAGTAAATTTCCTGACTATCACTATCTGTTAACTTAAACTCCATGCCCCAAGCCCTTGTCCGGGGTAGATACCAAAAGATGGTGGGATACTCCGCCAGTGTTTGTCCCATACCAGACGCCGGTACTAAGGCAATGGGATAACTGCTGAGGCAACCCGCAAACGGTAAATTGCTGCTATCTTGTAGACCTGAATCCCCTAGACCTGAATCACCAGAATTAGGCAGTGGCGCGGATTCCCATTGATCGGGTAACTGAGAACTGATCGAGGCATTGCTTAACTGCGCTTGTACCCGAACTGGCTCTTTCAGGCTCAACCCCACGATTAAAAGCAATGTTACTAAAGCGGTTATGGCGAGTTTGTGTGGGAAAAAACGGATGAGTTTCATAATAAATACATACAAAACTATTTTTGTCAATAAAATTATTGAATAAAAACGGCTATCCAATAACAACCAATGTTCAAAGGTGCGATCGCACATTTAAAATATTGCAGATGCACACCGGAGCATCCGCCTAAATCGCCTAAATAAGGAGGGTATTGACACCACCTGAGTATAGATGGCGACGCTGAAATCTAAATCTTGATATAGACTGATCATGATTCCTAATCCTGATTCCTCTGTGTCACCTAAATTGAAATCGTTCCACACCATTCGACCGATTGGGGCGGCTGCCCTACAGGGTATTGCTTTTTGGGGAGAAAAATTGATTGCCATCGATGCCACGAGTGGCTATCTGTTGCAAATCAACCCCCAAACTGACGATACCAAAATTTTGAATTCCTCGCCGGATCTCGATTTTGCCGATGCGACGGGTTTAGCCGTCGTGGGGGATACGCTGTGGTTGACGCGCAAAGAGAGTGTATACTATTGCCAACTCAACGGCGATCTCCAGCTTCAGCATTTCCTGACATTACCCTACACCGCCAATGGTGTTGCACTCAAGGACTCGACGGTCTATATCACCTGTCAAAAAATGGGGTATATTCTGATTTACAGTCGGGATACCGGGCAGGAGATTACCCGCTTATATGCCCCAGGAATTGGCATGGAGAACATTACGGTGCGGGATGAGGAACTTTGGGTCTCGGATCAGGAAGAACAGACCGTGTATTGCCTTGATCGCGCCACCGGAAATATTATCTTCAGCGTCTTGACTCCTTTTGAGAATCCCACGGGTTTAACCTTCTACCGAAACCCGGAAACGAATCAGGAGATTCTCTATGTCGCCTATGCAAGCGAACAACCCTACATCCGCGATAATCCCAACGCTCAACCCAACCACGAACTACAGTATCGCGATCGCACGTTTATTCATCCCCTCTCCTTTCAGTACAATGCCGAGGAACGCTATGCTCTCTCCAATGGCTATTTAATTGAAATGTCTTATGTCGAGGAACTGTCCCCGTTAGACGACGTAGCCTTGCAGGACATAGAATGGCGCATCGCCTTACCCTCAGAAACCGCACGCCAAAAAATCCGCGCCATTGAAGCCGTTGGGATTCCCTTCACCGAAGAAATCCAAGGCAATCAGCGGGTAGCGGTGTTTAAATTTGATACCCTCGCCCCCGGAGAACGGCATTTATTTGGCTGGAAGGCGCTTCTAGAGGTTTGGAGTATCAAATATCGGATTACACCCAGAGATTTAGAAAATACGCCAGAATTGCCACTTGAATACAAATCCCGCTATTTGCTGGATGATGACGAGTTAGCCATGGATACCGAAATCATCCGCCGCGCCGCCCTTGACGCTGCGGGTCGAGAAACGAATGTATTGCGGCAAATGTATAGTATTCGCAATTATGTCTATGACCAACTCGCTTATGGAATCAAACCCCATATCGATACCCCAGATGTGGTGTTAGCGCGAGGAATTGGTTCCTGCGGGGAATATCTCGGTGTCTTATTAGCCCTATCCCGTCTCAGTGGGATTGCTTGTCGTACCGTTGGTCGTTACAAATGTCCCGCCCATCCCGATCAACGAGACATTCCCTTACAACCTGATTTTAATCATGTTTGGATGGAATTTTACTTACCAGGATTTGGTTGGGTTCCCATGGAATCTAATCCCGATGATACTCGCGAAGGTGGACCTTACCCCACTCGATTTTTTATGGGATTGGCTTGGTATCATGTAGAAATTGGTAAAGGAATTACGTTTGAAATCCTGACCAGTAAAGGTGTTCCAGTTAACAAGGAAGAGGTTTCTATTGGGGATCTAGCGATTAATCATGTCCGGTTCAAAATTCTCGAAGAATTACCGCCTCCGGGGGAATAGTTTTTCCGAATGTAGGGGCGGGTTTGTGGGCTTTCGTTTAGCTATTGATGATAACATTTGTTCTAAACCCGCCCTTTGTGAGTGTAGGGGCGGGTTTCACTATTATCATTTTGGGTTCACCCAGATGTGACTAAACCCGCCCCGACTGAACCTTCCCTGAGTTCAAAGGAACCTGGTTTTAATGCCCTGTTTTTCTACGAATGACGAATGACAAATGACGAATGACAAATGACAAAGGACGAATATGAACGTTATTCCAGCCATTGATTTACTCGACGGTCGCTGTGTACGGTTATACCAAGGCGACTACGCGCGATCGCAAGTTTATAGTGAAAACCCAGTAGAGGTGGCGAAACAATGGGTTGACCAAGGGGCGAGTCGGTTACATCTGGTTGATTTAGATGGGGCGAAAGCGGGACACCCTGTTAATACCAAGACCATCGAAGCCATTGTCCAAGCGGTATCGGTTCCCGTAGAAGTTGGGGGCGGATTGCGCGACAAGGAAGGGGTTAGTCAACTGCTTTCTGTTGGGGTTCAGTATGCGATTCTGGGAACAGCGGCGGTTGAAGATCATCCCTTAGTCGAACAATTGTGTTCTGAGTTTCCCGATCGCATTATCGTGGGTATCGATGCACGAAATGGACAGGTTGCAACACGGGGATGGTTGGAAACCTCAGAAATTACCGCGACTCAATTGGCACAGCAAATGGCGAATTTGGGTGTATCGGCAATAATTTATACAGACATTCAGCGAGATGGTACACTGACTGGACCCAACCGCGACGCCTTGCGCGAATTAGCCAGCCATGTCTCGATTCCGGTGATTGCGTCTGGGGGTGTGAGTTCAATTACAGACTTATTGAGTTTACTGGCGTTGGAACCCTTAGGCGTGATGGGTGCGATCGTAGGTCGTGCCCTGTATACGGGCGATGTTTCCCTCAAAGAAGCCATTCAAGCCGTGGGACAAGGACGCCTTCAGGATATTCCCCCCGACTTGGGATCGTCTTCATTAGCTTGAGGGAAACAGGGAACTGGTAACTGGTAACTGGTAACTGATAACTGATAACTGATAACTGAGGGTAAAGGTGGCGGTTACTAGGGCAAATAGGAAACAATAGATCAGGAGACAAGATTTTTCTCCGACTTGAACCCTGACTCCTCAATAAATGATCCCAGATGTCTGCCAAAGTTATCCTCACAGTCATCACAGGAAGTCTCAAAGGTGAGAACTTTGAATTTAGCGATCGCACGACTTGTATTCTAGGTCGCGCCAAAGATTGCCATCCCCGACTCCCTAATGATCGGTATCACAAGACTATCTCGCGCTATCACTGTTTGCTGGATATCAATCCTCCCGATATCCGTATCCGTGACTTCGGTAGTCTCCACGGCACCTACGTTAATGGTAAAATTATCGGCAAACGCCATCGATATCAAACGCCAACCGAAGGGGCTAGGATACAGTTTCCAGAGTACGACTTAAAGAATGGCGACGAAATCAAGCTTCGCCATACGGTATTGCGCGTCAAAATTGAAGGGGTAAACCACAGTGACGTGAACTCTTCTGAATCACAGACAATTGGTGTTGATCCCAGTGAGAAACCTCTCTTACCCCGTGAAAGTGGGTTAAAAAGCGCTTCAACGACTCTAGGATGTGACTCTTATCTACCTAAGATTCGTGGCTACACAACGCTGAAACGATTAGGTCAAGGGGGATTAGGAACCGTCTATTTAGCCCATCATGACCAAACCGAGGAATTAGTCGCCCTCAAAATCATGCGATCGCACAACAGACGTCCGAGTGATGCAATCCGGCAATTTTTGCTGGAGGTTGAAAAAACCAAAGCTTTACAACACCCTAATATTGTTCGACTCCGGGAATTGGGTTACGACCAGGATTCCTTTTTTTTTACCATGGATTATTGTAATGGTGGCAGTGTTCTGGACTTAATGCAGCAACGCGGCGGCAAATTATCGGTCAATGAAGCGATGTCGATTACGCTGCAAGTCTTGGATGGGTTAAACTATGCCCATTCTATCCAGAGTCCTGTTACTATCGCCAAGAAGGGTAACACTCAAGTGCAGGGATTAGTACACCGTGATCTCAAACCGGGGAATATCTTTCTTGCCAATCTGGGATTAGGGCGTCTTGCCAAAGTTGCCGATTATGGATTAGCCAAGGCGTTTGATTTGGCAGGATTGAGTGGGTTGTCTCGCAGTGGTCAATATGCGGGAAGTCCGGCTTTTATGCCTCGACAACAGGTTATTGATTTTAAATATAGTAAACCCGATGTTGATGTTTGGGCAACAGCGGCTTGTTTGTACTATATGTTAACGGGCAGATTACCCCATGATTTTGGTAACCAAGACCCATTCTGGGTTGTATTGCAAAACAAACCTGTACCGATTCGCCAACGAGATGCTGGAATTCCCAAGGGACTAGCGGAGGTGATTGATTTAGCGCTTACCGATAATCCTCAGATATATTTTAAGAGTGCTGCTGCTTTTAAACGGGCGTTGGAAAATGAATTATGACTGATGTAGAGACTGGGAAACCGTGGGATAAACCAACAGGATTTTAAACCCAGCCCCTGATTTCAGAATCCGTTAAAATTTTCCCTAACTTAAGAGATTCGCTTTTCGTCGCTTGTAAAAGATGTTTCATCATCACAGGTTCACCCGCATCAGCGGCTATAAACGCGGCATTTAAGGCAATATTACGGATATTTCCCCCCGTAACATCAGACATAAGACATAAGACGAATGACACTATGAACCCAGTTTAAACGCTTCCAAAAACATGCTATAAACCAAACCAATTTTCAGTGCATTCACTGTTTCCAGAAACCATGACAATCGGGACGCTTTGCTCAGAGAAGGCAAACGCTGGCGATTCCCGCCATAAACAATCCGGCTCACTGTTTCCGTGAAAATAATTAAAATCCCAGCCGCAATGACATCCCAGTCAGCGGTTTGTCCGGCTGTCGTTGAGATAGCACTTCCGAGAAAAATGCCTGACAGCAGACCCATCAAAATTATGGACAGGCGTCGCCAGGGATTTGTAAACCACTGGGCTAACCTTGCCAAGATCACATCTACGAGAGTATTAAGACGAGTATTTTGCATCGATAGACCACTTAGCCTTTTGTGCAAAATAACACGGTTTCGGTCAAGCTTGTTTGAATGAGAGTAGGGGCTGACAATTCATTTTGTTAGCACCCCCCACAGACGCAGTGGTGCAGAGTTAATCCCCTCAAAACGAATGAAACGACTAAACCATAAGCTTTATCCAGTATTTATCATCGTACTCCTTTTAGGTATGGCTGGACTGGGACTGGGGTTATTTGAGTTCAAGGTTTGGATAGAACCCCAATCCTCAGATACAGCATCATTACCCTCTGTGAGCAAATCACCAGAGGTTCCTGAGGTGGAAACGGCTCAACCCTTATCGCCAGCACTATCACCACTCTCATCACAGTTACCGCCGCCAGAGGCTTCACCCTCTCCCCCCCTTGATCCCGTTGCTCTAGCGGCGCAAAAAGGAGGGTTGCGAGTTAGCAATTCCACGGAACATCCGGTGCGGGTGGCGCTGCTAGAACGTCAAACAGATTCAAAGGCTGACGCCAAACCCGCCCACTGGGATTTTTCCCCTATGGAAGGAGGAAGCCAAGGGCTGATTCTTTCTCTTCCCCAAGATGATCTGATTCTGGAAAACGGAGATATTGTTGTGGCGTTCGCCCAAGATGGCTCTCGTTTATATTGGGGACCTTATGTGATTGGGGAGACGCCTGTACCCGTCTGGAATAAAAAGACAGGCAAATGGGAGTTAGTCTTACAACCGTATTAGGTTTTGTAGAGACGTTGCATGCAACGTCTCTACACTGTTGGACAAGGAACTTGAAGGGATTGTCCCAGTCAGGGAAGGGGTATATTGCGATCGCGCTTCTGGCTAAATTAAGTTGGAGACGTTGAGAGTTAATGTTGCCCTTTCGTGACAAAGTAGTGGAAGTTGAATCTAAGGATAGGATCGCTCAACCAGTGACAAAGTGGTGGAATGTTTGGGAAAAGCATCCAACTCGTTTGTGGATGTACTCGGTTTTAGGGTTAGCGGCGATTTGCTGGGTGGCGTTTTTGTGGCACTTAGGCAGTACGGGTTTGGTGGATGAAACTGAACCCTTATTCGCCGAAGCCGCCCGCCAGATGACGGTGACAGGAGACTGGATTACGCCGTATTTTAATGGGGAGACTCGGTTTGATAAACCGCCCTTAGTCTACTGGTTAATGGCGATTGGCTATCACCTGATTGGCGTGAATGAATGGGCGGTACGACTTCCCTCGGCGATGAGTGCGATCGCGCTGACGGTATTGGGCTTTTATACGCTACGCTATTTTGGTATTTCCCGTCCTAGTACCCTGGTGCATGAAAAGTCCTCTGAATTAGAAGATACCCCGAAACTCGCCAATCCAGAACGCCAGCGCTGGTTATCTGCTGGAATCGGGGCGACATTGATTGCATTGAATCCGATCACCTTGGTTTGGGCGCGGACTGGGGTTTCGGATATGTTACTCTCTGGCTGCATGGGAACGGCTCTTTTATCGTTCTTTATTGGCTATGTGCAAGGGGAGACAGGGAGACAGGGAGAAGGGGCGCAAGACAGCCGACACCGTGAAGATATAAAACCCATCTTAGGGTTTGCGTCGGGTTGGTATTTGGCATTCTATATATTAATTGCCTTAGCGATTCTTGCCAAAGGACCTGTGGGAATTGTTCTACCTGGATTAATTATTGGGGCATTTCTGTTATCTCTGGGGAACTTTTGGCAGGTGGTGCGGGAAATGCACCTGTTTTTGGGATTGGGCATTATTGGTGTCCTAGCAATTCCCTGGTATGTGTTAGTTACTTTGGCAAATGGCGAAGACTATATCGAAAAGTTTTTTGGCTATCACAATATTGAACGCTTCGTCGGGGTGGTGAATCACCATTGGGCGCCCTGGTATTTCTATTTTCTGGTTGTGTTAGTCGGCTTTGCCCCTTGGTGCTGTTACTTACCCTTAGCGATCGCACGGCTGCGGTTTTGGCAGGTCAAAAAATGGCGTTGTTCCCCTCGCGCCAGTCATTTGGGTTTATTTGCCCTGTCTTGGTTTGTCGGGGTGTTTGGCTTCTTTACAATTGCCGTTACCAAACTTCCGAGTTATGTCTTACCCTTAATGCCTGCGGCGGCAATTTTGGTGGCATTATTGGCAAGTGATTTACTCACCTATCCCCGTCCTCAGCGTCTCTTGGGATTACGGTTGAGTGCTGGATTTAATCTGATTCTGCTTGGTGTCATTGCTTTCGCAATTTGGTATAGTCCTAATTTCATTGGCTATGATCCGGCGGCGCTGAACTTATCGGAAACTTTGCAAGCCTCAGGATTACCGCTACGGGGAGGTATTGTTTGGGGAATAGCTGCGGTAGCGATGGTGATTGGCTTATGCCGATATCGGGGGTGGCGTTGGTTAGGATTAATTAATTGGGTGGCGTTTGTGGCGTTTATTATCCTTGTGGTGTCACCGGCTGCTTTTCTATTGGATCAGGAACGTCAGCTTCCCCTGCGAGAATTATCTGCGATCGCGGCTGAGGTGAACCAACCGTCAGAAGAGTTACTGATGATGGGGTTTGAAAAGCCAAGTGTTGTGTTTTATGCTCAGCGATCGGTCAATTATTTTGATGAAGAACATAAGTTTATTGCCTACATTGAGGACATCGCTGAAACTAAGCCTAATCCTCCTTCGACTCTGGTTTTAATTGAATCTAAGCGATTCAATCGACTTAAAAAAGAATGGCTCAAACCTAGTGAATATACCATCATTGATAACGAAGGTGCTTATCATTTGATTCGAGTGACTAAACAAGTGATTGCTCGCAAGCTTTAGCCTTCAGGGGGAATTAAGTAGAAACCCCTCACCCCCAGCCCCTCTCCCACTCTGATACTGCTGGCGAATCAGGGGTCAGACCCCTCACCCCGCTGCTCTATTCCTTCACGTCCATTCATGGTTCACGCAAGCGAGTAACCCGTCAGCTTGCGCCTTGGAATGAGTCATTAATTGAGGTAAGGTGTCAAGCATTTAAACTGAAGTTCCCCCTATACCTGCAAATAAATCAATAAACTGGATGTTAGTCATGATCTACATAGCTAATTGTAATTCATTTATTTGTTGCCTTAATGATATCCATTGCACTGAAGTCGCGTCTACCCTTAGCATATTGAGCAAGTAACCTTGCTATAGATTGACAGGAACAGATGTATGTGATATATAAACTCTGGCTTGGGAGTATCAGTCAAGTCTTTAAAATCAGAGCTAATCAACTGGCTTTCTCGATATGCAAACGACGATATTTTTTCATCCTATAATCATGAATCATGAAAGTCGGTTTGGTATTCTATCCAGCAATGTTTTATTATCGAGATTGAAAATGATTAAATCCTATATGACGACCGCTCGCTATATTAAAAACTTCTAGATAAAAGCCAGAACGAACACTATCCTGAAAAAACTATGTCCAACCCCCAATTATCGATCGCCCAACACTATCACGAACGCACAAAATACGATCCTGAGACGATCGCGTCCAAAAATAAGCGCTTAGACTGGGACAATCAACCGATACCCTTTAAAGAGTATAAACTAGGAACGACCATTGACCTGAAGCCCTATCTCAAAGAAGAGCCTCAGGCGTTCGCCCAGGAACCGGGTAAAGGTTGGTGGCGGTTGTCCCGGTTGCTCTTGTGCAGCTATGGCTTAACGGCTAAGATGGCAACCATGATTGGACCTCCGGTTTATTTAAGGGCGGCACCTTCAGCCGGGGGATTGTAT
>Ga0207419_1001177_pt1 | contig 20489 bp, 15 predicted proteins | sample ElkSloMetagenome_4_FD_184723 | JGI IMG/M metagenome (GOLD analysis project Ga0207419, IMG submission 184723) | Hot spring microbial communities from Elkhorn Slough, Monterey Bay, USA - MD2A (version 2) | ecosystem: Environmental > Aquatic > Marine > Intertidal zone > Estuary: Microbial mat ...
GAGCGCGAGGTCGAACTGCGGGAGCTGGAAATCGACGAGCAGAACGCCCGCTCCCTGATCGACATCCAGGAACGGGCGGTCGAGGTGGCGCGGCGCGACCTGAACCGCCAGCGCGAGCTACGCGGTAGTGGGGCGGCATCCCAGGCTGCCCTCGATCAGGCCGAAACGGCGCTGCTGAACGCCGAGCAGAACCTGCAGAACCTGCGCAACACGTTGAACCTGATCCCGGTGCAGCGGGCGCTGGCGCAGGCGCGGCTGGAACAGGCCCAGTTGGATGTGGAAAACACGACCCTGACGGCGCCGTTCGACATCCGCGTGGCCAAGGTCAACGTCGTCGAGTCGCAGTTCGCCACCGTCGGCGAGGTGCTGGCCGAGGGCGACAGCATCGACGTGGCCGAGGTGGAGGCGCAGTTCACGTTCAATGAACTGGCGCCGCTGATGCACAACATCAGCGGCGACGCCATGCGGCGGGCGGCCAGCGAGAACCGCATTGGCGCGGCCCTGGAGGCGGAGGCCGTGGTGCGGCTGCTCGGCGGCGGCGAACTGGCGCAGGTGGTGGAATGGCCGGCCCGCTTGGTGCGGGTCTCGGATACCGTGGATCCCCAGACACGGACCTTCGGGGTCATCGTCGCCGTCGAGGGAAGCTATCAGTCCGCCCGGCCCGGGGTCCGTCCCCCGCTGGTCAAGAACATGTTCGTCGAGGTGGAGTTGCGCGGGCAACCGGTCCCGGGCGTGATCATTGTGCCCCGGCTGTCCGTCCACGACGGGCATGTCTATGTGCTGGACGATGCGGATCGGCTGGAGAAGCGCCCGGTGCGGGTCCACGCCGTGCAGGGTGATCTGGCGGTGGTCGCCGGTGGCCTGTCCGAGGGCGACCGGCTGGTGGTGTCTGATCTGATCCCCGCCGTGGAGGGGATGCTCATCGAGCCGCGTCCGGACCCGGCCGAGCGTGCCCGCCTGATCGCCGCCGCCGAGGGCCGGGCGAAGGATCGGGCGCCCGGACCGGAGGCGCCCCGATGATCGCCTACTTCGCGCGCCACCCGACCGCCGCCAACCTGATCATGCTGGGCATCCTGGTGCTTGGGTTGGCCGCCCTGCCCAGTCTGCAGCGCGAAACCTTCCCCAAGCTGGAGCTGGACAAGGTCCAGATCATGGTCGTCTACCGGGGAGCGACCGCCGAGGAGGTGGAGAACGCCATCTGCCAGCGTCTGGAAGAGGCGGTCTCCGGCATCAACGACCTTGAGGAGACCACCTGCGAGGCCACCGAGGGCAGTGGCACGCTGACCGCCGAAATGCGCGAGGGCGGGGACATCACGGCCTTCGAGAATGACATCAAGACCGAGGTCGAGGCCATCACCAGCTTTCCCGACGACGCCGAGGACCCGGTCGTGCGCACACTGGGGCGCACCGACTTCGTCGCCTCGGTGGCCATCACCGGCGACATGGCGGCCACCCACCTGAAGGGCTACGCCGAGGAGGTGAAAAACCGCATGAACGAGGCCGGCCTCGGGCAGGTGGAGATCAAGGGCTTTTCCGACCGCCAGATCCGTATTGAGCTGGCCTCCGAGACCCTCCGGCGCCACGGCTTCAGTCTGGCCGATATCGCCACCCTGATCGAGCGCCAGAGCCAGGACCGCCCTTCCGGCCGTGTCGAGACGGAGGACGGCGAGGTGATCGTGCGCTTCGCCGACGAGCGGCGCTCGGTGGCGGCCTTCCGCGATCTTGTGATCGTCGCCGGCGACCAGGGCGGTGAACTGCGCCTGGGCGACATCGCCACCATCACCGACCGGTTCGAGCGTGACGAGATCAAGGTGTTGTTCAACGGCCAGCGCGCCGCCCTGTTGGACATCACCAAGACCCGTGCCGAGGACACGCTGCGGGTGATGGACCGGCTGACCACGTTCCTGGAGCAGGAACGCGACCGCGCGCCGGCCGGTGTCACCCTGTCGGTGACGCGCGATTCGGCGTCCATCGTCAACGACCGCCTGACCATGCTGGTCGACAACGGCGTCCTGGGCCTGGGGCTGGTGTTCCTGACCATGTTCCTGTTCTTTTCGCCGCGGTTCAGCTTCTGGGTGGCCATGGGCCTGCCGGTCTCGTTCATGGGTGGGCTGTTCCTGATGGGCGTTCTGGGCCTGACGCTGAACATGATCACAATGGTGGCGTTGCTGATCGCCGTCGGTCTGTTGATGGACGACGCCATCGTCATTTCCGAGAACATCGCCCGCCACCTGAAGGCCGGGAAGGGACCCTACGAGGCGGCCATCGACGGCGCCCGCGAGGTGATGCCGGGCGTGGTGTCGTCGTTCGTCACCACCATCTGCGTGTTCGGCGCCCTGGCCTTCCTGAGCGGGACCATGGGGCAGATCCTGCGTGCCCTGCCCATGGTCCTGTTGCTGGTGCTTCTGGTGAGCCTGCTGGAGGCTTTCCTGATCCTGCCGCACCACCTGGCCCATTCGCTGGAGAAACGGGCGGAGAAGCCGTTGTCCGGCTGGCGGCGGCGTTTCGAGGCCGGGTTCGACTGGGTGCGCGAACAGATCATGGGCCGCCTTATCGACGGGGCCATCGCCTGGCGCTACCTGACGTTGGGGGTGTTGCTGCTGATGTTCCTGGCCAGCCTGTCACTGATCGCCGGCGGGCTGGTGAAGTTCCGGGCCTTCCCGCACCTCGACGGCGACACCATCCAGGCCGAGATCCTGCTGCCGCAGGGAACACCCCTGGACCGCACGGAGGCGGTGGTGGACCGCGTCGTCACGGCCATCGACACGGTGGGCGAGCGGCTGTCGGCGCGGCTTTCCGCGGGTGCCCGCGAGGGCGATCGCCCCGACGGCCCGGATGGGCCGCTGATCGAGAACATCGTCACGCTCTTCGGCGTCAATAGCAGTGCCGCCGAGAGCGGCGCCCACGTGGCCACCGTGAGCGTGGACCTGGTTGGCTCCGACCAGCGGCCGGGCCTGCCAGCCACAACGGTCGCCAAGGCCTGGCGCGACGCGGTGGGCGAGGTGCCGGACGTGCTGTCCCTGAAGTTCGGCGAGCGTCAGATCGGACCCGCCGGCCGGGCCATCGAGATCCGCCTCAAGGGCCACGACCTGCAAGCCCTGAAGGCCGCCTCGCTCGAGCTGCGGCAGTGGCTGGAGGGGTATGAGGGCGTTCACGACATCATGGACGACATGCGCCCGGGCAAGCCGGAGGCGCGGCTGCGGCTGCGCGACGGCGCCAGCGCCCTTGGCATCCGCGCCGATACGGTGGCGCGGCAGATCGCCGCCGCCTTCCAGGGCGTGACGGTCGACGAGATCCAGGTGGGCGACGAGGCCTACGAGATCGATGTGCGCGTCCGTGCCGAGGATCGGGATTCCCTGGCCGACCTGGACGGCTTCATGGTCACCACGGAGACCGGCGACACCATTCCCTTGACCAACGTGGCGGTCATTGAACGCGCCCGTGGCTTCGCCCGCGTCAATCGCGTCGACGGGTGGCGGACCATCACGGTGATTGCCGATGTTGACGACGCGGTGGCCAACTCCCAGCAGATCGTCGACCACACGCGCGCCGCGTTCTTTCCCCGCCTGCTGGAGCGGCACCCGGACGTGCGCCCCGACCTGGAGGGACAGACGGCGGAGATGGTGGAGACCATGGGCTCCATGCAGCGCAACATGGCGGTCGGGCTGATCGGCGTGTTTCTGCTGTTGTCGTTCCAGTTCCGCAGTTATGTCGAGCCGCTCACCGTCATGGTGGCCATCCCCATGGCGCTGGTCGGGGCCATCCTCGGGCATCTGGCCCAAGGGCTGGAACTGTCCATGCCGTCGATGATCGGCCTGGCCTCTTTGGCCGGGGTGGTGGTCAACGATTCCATCCTGCTGGTGATGTTCATCAAGCAGCACCGGTTGCGCGGTGGCAGCGCCGCCGAGGCGGCCGGGCAGGCGGCACGGGCGCGCTTCCGCCCCATTTTGCTGACCTCGCTGACCACCATCATGGGCCTGACGCCGCTGTTGGCGGAGACCAGCCTGCAGGCGCAGGTCATGATTCCGCTGGCCACCAGTCTGGCCTTCGGCCTGAGTTCGGCGACGGTGCTGGCGCTGGTGTTGGTGCCGGTGGTCTATGTCATCCTTGACGATCTGGGGTTGGCCCGGCGGGTGCGGCCGGAGGACGTGAGACAGGCCGGGGCCGCAGCGCCGGGTTAGCGAAAGAACCGCCCGAATCCCCGCGCCTTCCCTGTTGTCTTCCGCGACGGGTTTCGGATACAACGCCAAGGTCTTTGTCCGATGTCCGCTCGGGCCGTTGGCCCGTGTCCAATGGGCGGGTGTTCCCTCCGCGACCCCGTGGACCTTACGACGATCCTTCATCGTCCTGGAGATTGCCATCCATGAAACTGAAAGCCCTCTTGGTCCTGGCCGTCGCCACGGCGCTGGCGGCCTGTTCGTCGACCCCCGAAACCGACTCCGGCCAGACCGGCGGCGGCGCCGCGCCGGTGACCGCGCCCAGCGGCCCGGCCGCCGGCAGCCAGCAGGAATTCGTGCAGGAGGTTGGCGACCGCGTGTTCTTCGCCTTCGACTCCTACAACCTCGACAGCCAGTCGCAGCAGGTCCTGCGTCGTCAGGCGGCGTGGCTGCAGCAGTACGGTCAGTACTCGGTGGTCGTCGAAGGCCACTGTGACGAGCGCGGCACCCGCGAATACAACCTCGCCCTTGGCGACCGCCGGGCCAATGCCGTGAAGAACTATCTGGTGTCCCTGGGCGTCCCGTCGGGCCGCGTGCGCACCATCTCCTACGGCAAGGAACGGCCGACCTGCACCCAGTCCAACGAAAGCTGCTGGTCGCGCAACCGCCGTGGTGTGACCGAACTGCAGTAGATGACGGTGTCCGGCGCGGGGGCCTCCGGGGGCCGGACATCACACCCGTACAGCCGGTGATGCGCGAACGGGGGCGCGCGACCGGGTGGCCAAGCAGGGTTCGGAAAGGCGCCTTCCGCCGGGAGGGCGCCTTTTTCGTGTCATGAACGTGCGTTAGGTCGCACGATGCACGATGCACGATGGATCGGGTGCCGAGTCAGGACGGGAGCAACCGCCATGCCTTTCTTCATCGCCCCTGGGATTACGGCCAGGACCCTTTGCAGAACCGTGATGGTGTGCGCCGCCGCGCTGATGGTCGTCGGCGTCATGGCGCCGGGCGCGCCGGCCCAGGCGCAGGACCAACGCGCGCTGATCGCCGATATGCAGGTGCGGATCACGCAGCTTGAGGATCTGGTGCGCTCGCTGACCGGCCAGCTCGAACAGGCGCAGCACCGCACCCGCCAGCTTGAACAACGGGTCGACCTTCTGGAGCGCGAACAGGACATGCGCCTTGGCGGCGCGGCGGGGACGGAAGCCGCGCCGGGGACCTCCGGCGCGCCGTCGGATCCCGCTTCCGGGCCGGCCCTGGCGCCGGACACGGGGGTTCTGGGCTACCTGCCGCAGCCGGCGCCGGGCGAAGGCCGGTTGACGTCGCCGGCCCCGCCTCCGAGTGGGGGGGCGACGGCGGCGGCCCTGCCCCCCGGCCCACCGGAGCAGCAGTACCAGCACGCCTTCTCGGTGTTGCGCGAGGGGGATTACGCCGCCGCCGAGCGGGCCTTCTCCGCCTTCGTCCAGACCCACCCCAATCACACGCTGGCCGGCAACGCCCAGTACTGGCTGGGCGAAACGCACTATGCCCGGGGCGACTACGAAAGCGCCGCCGTGGCCTTCGCCAAGGGGTACAAGGAGTACCAGGACGGCTCCAAGACGCCCGACAACCTGTTCAAGCTCGGCATGTCGATGTCGGCGCTGGGCAAGAACCGCGAGGCCTGCGCCGCGTTCCAGAAGCTGCGGGCCGACTACCCCAACGTTTCCGGCACCCTGCAGCGTCAGGTCGCCGACCAGATGGCGCGCAACGGCTGCTGATCCCGGGAGCACCACCGGGCATGGCGCATGAGGCGGACAGCGCGCGGCCCCTCGGCCCGGCGGAGGTCGAGGCCCTGATGGCGCCGCTGGGGCCGTTCGGTCCACGGCCGCATCTGGCGGTGGGGGTGTCGGGCGGTCCGGACAGCCTTGCCCTCGCTTTGCTGACGGGTGAATGGGTGGCGGCGCGGGGCGGGCAGGTGACCGCCCTGACGGTGGACCATGGCCTGCGGCCGGAGGCGGCGGACGAGGCACGCACCGTGGCCGGGTGGATGGCGGCCGCCGGTCTCGCGCACGAGATCCTGACCTGGGCCGGCCCCCCTCCCGCAACAGGGGTGCAGGCAGCGGCCCGCGCCGCCCGGTTGGGCCTGCTGGAGGACTGGTGCCGCCGGCACGGCGTGCTCGACCTGCTGCTGGCGCATCATCGGGACGACCAGGCGGAGACGGTCCTGCAACGGCTGGGGCAGGGCAGCGGGCCCGATGGCCTGGCGGGCATGGCGCCGGTCTCCTACAGGGGATTCGTGAGGGTGTTGCGGCCATTCTTGCCGGTCCATGGAGCGCGGACCCGCGCCACGCTGCGAGCGCGCGGGCAATCCTGGATCGAGGACCCATCCAACGCCGACCCGACCTATCAGCGGGTGCGGCTGCGCCGGCTGGGTCCGGCGCTGGACGAGGCCGGGGTGACCGCATCCGGTCTGGCCCTCGCCGCCGGCCGGTGCGCCGAGGTCCGGGCCGAGCGGGACGCCCGCCGGAATGCCCGGCTGGCCGACGCCGTGATCCTTGATGCGATGGGCTTCGCCCGGGTGGACATGGCGGCCCTGCTGGCGCCGCCGGACAGCGAGGCGCGGGCCGCCCTGGGGCGCCTGCTGGCGTGCGTGGGCGGCCTGCCACGCCCGCCGCGTGATGCGCCGCTGGAACGGCTGCGCCGCCGCCTGCTTGGTCCTGAGCCGGCGCCGGCCGGCATGACGCTGGGACGATGCCACATTGCTCCGTGTCCGGGCGAGCCGCCGGGCCTGTGGTTGGTGTGCCGCGAGGCCCGCCATTTGCCTCAGCCTTTGGACCTGCGGGCCGGGGACGCGATCCACTGGGACGGTCGCTTTCGTATCACCGTCGAGCACGACGCCGCCTCGCCGGCGCAGTTTTTTCTGGCGCCGCTGGGCGATGAAGGGTGGCGTACGGTCGCGCGCCCTCTTGCCCAAGCGGGGGAGCTTCGCCTCCCCGACGTGCCCGCGCGGGCGCGTCCCGGTCTGCCCGCGTTGTGGAGATGTGACGGGACCGTTTGTGCCGTGCCCCACCTGCGGTACACTGACCAGTCTGATTGTGCGGGGTGGTCCGCCCAGGCGCGGTTCGCGCCGCTTGTGCCGATGACGGTGGCGAGCGCGGGGGCCGCGCGGCGTGACTTGCATGGTCTCTCGCGCAGCCTATGTGATATCGACGATCACTCTCACTGACCGATGGCGAGGTGGCCGCGTACGGCCCAGGTTCGTCCCGGTCGCTCCAGGCGAAGGGCTTCAAGCTTTGAATTTCAGCCGCAATCTTCTGATCTGGATCATCATTTCGGTCCTGCTGGTGGCGTTGTTCAACGTCTTCCAGGGCTCGGCGCCACAGACCGCCGGAAGCCAGATCTCCTATTCCGAGTTCATGAACCGGGTTCAGAACGAGGAAGTCCAGGATGTGACCATCAAGGGCGAAACCATCACCGGGACCCTGGTGGGCGGCGGGCAGTTCTCGACATACGCGCCGCCCGACTCGAACGTGGTGCCGACCCTGCGCGAGCACGGCGTCAACATCTCGGCGCTGCCGGCGAACGATGATTCGCCCACGTTCTGGAGCATCCTGATCTCCTGGTTCCCCATGCTGCTGCTGATCGCCGTGTGGATCTTCTTCATGCGGCAGATGCAGGGCGGTGGCGGCAAGGCCATGGGCTTCGGCAAGTCGCGCGCCAAGCTGCTGACCGAGCGCACCGGCCGGGTGACGTTCGACGATGTGGCCGGCATCGACGAGTCCAAGTCGGAACTGGAAGAGGTCGTCGAGTTCCTGCGCGATCCGCAGCGCTTCCAGCGCCTGGGCGGCAAGATCCCCAAGGGCGTGCTGCTGGTCGGCCCGCCGGGCACCGGTAAGACGCTGCTGGCGCGGGCCATCGCCGGCGAGGCCAACGTGCCGTTCTTCACCATTTCCGGCTCGGACTTCGTCGAGATGTTCGTCGGTGTGGGTGCGTCCCGCGTGCGCGATATGTTCGAGCAGGGCAAGAAGAACGCGCCGTGCCTGATCTTCATCGACGAGATCGACGCCGTTGGCCGTCACCGTGGCGCCGGCCTGGGCGGCGGCAACGACGAGCGCGAGCAGACCCTGAACCAGTTGCTGGTCGAAATGGACGGCTTCGAGGCCAACGAGGGCGTCATTCTCATCGCCGCCACCAACCGGCCGGACGTGCTCGACCCGGCGCTGCTGCGCCCGGGGCGTTTCGACCGTCAGGTGGTGGTGCCGAACCCGGATGTGCTCGGCCGCGAGCGCATCCTCAAGGTGCACATGCGCAAGACCCCGCTGGGGCCGGACGTGGACCCGAAGGTGATCGCGCGCGGCACGCCCGGCTTTTCGGGCGCCGACCTCGCCAACCTGGTCAACGAGGCGGCGCTGCTGGCGGCGCGGCGCGGCAAGCGCGTGGTGGGCATGTCGGAGTTCGAGGCCGCCAAGGACAAGGTCATGATGGGCACCGAACGGCGCTCGATGGTCATGACCGACGCCGAGAAGAAGCTGACCGCCTATCACGAGGGCGGGCACGCCATCTGCGGCCTGCACATGGAGGAATCCGACCCCATCCACAAGGCGACCATCATTCCCCGGGGCCGCGCGCTGGGCATGGTGATGCGCCTGCCGGAGGGTGACCGGATCAGCATGTCGCGCGCCAAGCTGGAGGCCGACCTTGTGGTGGCCATGGGTGGCCGCGTGGCGGAGGAGTTGATCTTCGGTCCCGAGAAGATCACCACGGGGGCGTCGAGCGACATCAAGATGGCCACCAACATGGCCCGCAAGATGGTCACCGAATGGGGCATGTCGGAAAAACTCGGCCCGCTGCTGTACGCCGAGGATCAGGAGGAGGTGTTCCTGGGCCACTCGGTGGCGCGGCACAAGAACATGGCCGACGAGACGGCGCGCCTGGTGGACGAGGAAATCCGCCGCATCGTCGATACGGCCTATGAAACGGCCCGCGAGATCCTGACCGGGCATATTGAGGACCTGGAAAAGCTGGCCCAGGGGTTGCTCGAATACGAGACCCTGAACGGCGAGGAAATCCAGGCGTTGCTGCGGGGCGAGCCGATCGACCGGGAAGAACCGCCGCAACAGCCCGATCCGACCCCGCCGCGTGGCCGACGGGCCTCGGTGCCGACCACCAGCGGCCAGCGACCGCGCGGCAAGCCTGGGTTCGGTCCGGAACCGCAACCGGGAGCCTGACCCGATGGAGGGGGTGACCGCGTTCGAGGACGCTGCCGACGCGCGCGCTCAAAAAGGCGCCGCTCTGCCCCGGGGGCTGTTCCGGGGCGGGGCGGCGCCGCATCCCCTGAAAGGGCTGTTGCTGGCCCCGGCCGGCCTGCTCCGGGGCCGCGCCGCCGAGGACGCGGTCGCGGCGGGCCGGGCGCGGCCGCTGACCGGTGGGCGCACGGCGTTCTCCGCCGTGACCGTGTTCTTGCGAACCGACTGCGAGACGCCGCCGTGGCGTCTATGCGCCGCCGACCTGGGAACCCTGCAGGCGTGGACCGAGGACCACGGCCCGGCCATGCGGGCGGTGGTCGACGCGGTGCTGGGGCGTCTGTCGGCGCCGCGCCCGCCCTTCGCCGGCCTGACCCTGGATCGGCCGCGCGTCATGGGCATCCTGAACTGCACCCCGGATTCCTTCAGTGACGGCGGCGACTACTTTTCCAGCGGTGATGCCATCGCCGCCGGCCTGGCCATGGTCGAGGCCGGCGCCGACCTGATCGACGTGGGCGGCGAGAGCACCCGGCCGGGGTCCGCGCCGGTGGCCCCGGAGGAGGAGCTCCGCCGCGTGCTGCCCGTGGTCAAGGCGCTGGCCGATCGGGGAATTGTCGTCTCGATCGACACCCGCCGGGCGTCGGTGATGGAGGCCGCGTTATCCTACGGCGCCACCATCGTCAACGATGTCACCGCGCTCACGCATGATCCGGGCGCGGTCGATGTGGTGGCGCGCGCGGGGGCGTCGGTGATCCTCATGCACATGCAGGGCGAGCCCAGCACCATGCAAGCGAACCCGACCTACGACCGGGCGCCGCCGGATGTCTACGCCTGGCTTGCTCGCCGCGTGACCGTGTGCCAGGTGGCTGGCATCCCGCCGGGGCGGTTGTGCGTTGATCCGGGCATCGGCTTCGGCAAGACGCTGGCGCACAACCTCGACCTGCTGCACCACATCGGCCTGTTCCATGGCCTGGGGTGCGCGGTCCTGCTGGGGGCCTCGCGCAAGAGCTTCATCGCCCGGGCCACCGGCGCGATGGACGACCAAGGCCCGCCGACCGATCATCCCAAGGACCGTCTGGGCGGGTCGCTGGCCGCCGCGCTGGCCGCCGTCGAGCAGGGCGTGCAGGTCCTGCGTGTGCACGACGTGGCGGAAACGGTGCAGGCGGTGCGGGTGGCCGAGGCGATCCGCCACGGCGGCTGACGACCGGGGCGTGCCGGCATTGGCGGGCCGCGATGCCCGCCGACCGATCACGACGATCCGGTGTGGAACTCCGGCCATTCCCGCGCCACCACCGGGCTGTCCGAGCGCAGGGCGTAGCAGGTATCGAGGATCGGCGGTCGTTCGCCGGTGTTGGCGGCCTTGCGCTTTTCCTCGCGCCGGAAGTGCAGCGTCTGGTACGCGGTCGCCGCCAGAGGCTTCAGCAAGTCCACCAGGTGCGTGCAGCCCTCGGCCCGCCCCAGCGCCTGCTTGACCCGCCCCGAAAAGCCGGCGCCGATGGACAGGCCCACCAGCCGCTGGAAGCTTGGCGTCACGTCGCCGCAGATGGTGAAGGGCGCGGCGTCGGTCACCGCCTCCACCGCGCGGATCACCAGATCGTCATCGACCGTCACCCGCAGCGACATGTCGTGCAGCGAGTCGCCGGCGGCGATATGGCCACGGTCCTTGTTCGAGAACGTATAGGTCTTGGTGTCGACGATGCGGGCCTCGATGTCCCACAGGCCGTCGTCGCGGCGGTATCCCTGGCAGTCGATGCGCCGTGTGTGGATGTGCTGCCGGGGTTGGGGAGGGGACAGGGGCATGGTCATCCGCCGTGAAAGCGTGGAACACGGAAGAAGTATACGCTGCCGTATGGCGACCGTCCAGTCCCGCGCGGCGCTCAATCTGTGGTCGCGCCCGGCCCCGCCTCCGCCACCGCCGGCTCAAGGTCCAGCACGCGGGCCAGCTTCTCCAGCCGCCGCTGCACGAACACCGGATCGAACAGTGGTGTGTCGCGCGGCACGGTCAGGGTCAGCGTCCCGGCGGGCGCGCGGTCCAGCCGCGTCAGCCGCACCACGCCCGGGGCGCCGCCGCTCAGCGTGTGGGCCAGCCGCAAGGCCGTGCCCACGACGCGCGTGCGGCGCACCCGCGAGGGATCGTCCAGCAGGGCCTCGGCCTGGGCGGCGAACGGTGCGTCCGCGGCGCCGCCGTAGCGATGATAGACCGCCAGCGCCAGCGCGGCGCGGTCGCGGTGGTCCAGGCCCATGAACGGCAGCCGCAGGATGCGGTGAAACGCCTGTTCGGCGCGGTAGTCTGGGTGCTCGCTCCAGAAGATATCGCCGATGATGCAGGCCGCCAGGCGCATCCGCGCCAGATCCGGCGGCTCGGCCGGGAACAACGGCGCCATCCACGCCGCCACCTCGTCGCCGTGGGCGGGGAAGCGTCCCGCCTGCCGCGCCAGCACGGTCATGGACGCCAGCAGGGGATCCTGCCGCCGCAGGTCGTCGGGCAGGTCGAGCAGGAATTGCCCCTCGCGCACGCCGTAGACCGAGAACACCACCCGGCGCGGGCGCACGGCGGCGACCAGGCGGCCCAGGGCGACGGCGGCCAGGGGCAGCATCGCCATGCGCTTCTTGCTCAGGCCCGGCACGCCTGCGAAGTCCTTGGGCGAGGACCCGGCCACGTGATCCAGCATCGGCCGGGCGTCGGCCGTGCTGAGGGTGAAGTTGTCGAGCACGCGCAAGGGATAGGCCATGCGGTCCATGCACACCCGGGCCAGCGCGCGCCACGCGCCGCCGACGGCGTAGACCGACTGCCCCTCGCCCTGGCCCAGCCATGGTTCGCGGGACAGGGCCTCGTCCATGATCTGTTCGGCCTGGGCGCGGTCGCCGCCGTCCGAGGCCTCGGCCAGCCGCAACAGACCGAGGGGGAAGCTGGCGAAATCCACGAATGCGCGGTCCTGGATGCGCGCCAGGTCCAGGCTGCCGCCGCCCAGATCGGCCACCACGCCCTCGGCGCCGGGCACCGCGCACTGTACGCCCAGCGCCGCCAGCCGGGCTTCGTCGACCCCGCCGAGCACCTCGACGCGGACGCCGGTGGCCTGTTCGAGATTCGCCACGAAGTCGGCCCCGTCGGCGGCGTCGCGCACGGCCGCCGTGGCCAGCACATGCAGGCGCTCGACCCCCATGGCGTTGGCCAGCGTCACGAAGCGGCCGACGGCGACGAACGCCAGCGCGCGACCCTCGGGGTTCAGGCGGCCGGTGGCCCCCAGGCCCTGGCCCAGGGCGCACACGGCCTTTTCGTTGAACAGCGGCACCGGGATGCGGGCGCCGCCCCGGTAGACGACCAGGCGGACCGAGTTCGAGCCAATGTCGATGATGCCTACCGGCGGAGCACCCGGTTCGACGGCCACCCCCATGTCGCCGCCGCCGTTCAGCCGGTCGGCCAATCCGATGTCGGCGTCACCCGCGCCGTCCATGTCGCGCCCCCTTTCCCTCGTCCCTCGTCCCTCGTCTCTCGTCCACCGGGGCCGGGCGCCCTCACACCGCCGGGCGCGGCCTCAAAATGAGCTGCGGGATTTCCTTGCTGGCCTTGTCGAGCGCCTTGCCGCGTCCCGACAGGCTCGGGTTGGTCATGAAGTAGGTGTGGGCGTTGAACGCGTCGTCGGCCGAATCCACGCGCTGGAACGACCCGTCCGCCATCAGGTACCAGCTTTGCTGCTCGTCGTTCAGGTTGGCGACCATGATCTGGTCCATGATCTGGGTGCGGACGGTTTCGTTCTCGATCGGCACGAACGTTTCCACGCGCATGTCCAGGTTGCGCGGCATCCAGTCGGCCGAGGAGATGTAGATCAGCGCCCGCGACGATGGCAGGTCGCTGCCGTTGCCGAAACACGCGATGCGCGAGTGCTCCAGGAAGCGCCCGACGATGCTCTTGACGCGGATGTTGTCGGACAACCCCGGCACGCCCGGCCGCAGGCAGCAGATGCCGCGCACCACCAGGTCGATCTGAACCCCAGCCTGGGAGGCCCGGTACAACGCGTCGATCACATCCCGATCCACCAGGCTGTTCATCTTCGCCCAGATGGCGCCGGGCCGGCCGGCCTCGACGTGCGCGATCTCCGCGTCGATTAGCTCCAGAATGCGCGTCTTCAAGGACAGGGGCGCCAGATACAGCTTGTCCATGCCTTTCGGCTTGGCGTAGCCGGTCATGTAGTTGAACGCGGTGGCGGCGTCGCGGCACAGGGTCAAATCGGCGGTGAAGAACGACAGGTCGGTGTAGATCTTGGCCGTGATCGGGTGATAGTTGCCGGTGCCAAAGTGGACGTACGAGCGAAGCTGCCCCGACTCCCGGCGCACCACCAGCGAGATCTTGGCGTGCGTCTTCAGATCCATGAAGCCATAGACGACGCTCACGCCGGCCCGTTCCAGGTCCCGCGCCCAGCGGATATTGGCCTCTTCGTCGAAGCGGGCCTTCAACTCCACCATGGCGGTGACGCTCTTGCCGGACTCGGCGGCCTCGATCAGGGCGGCGACGATGGGCGAATTGTTCGACGTGCGGTACAGGGTTTGCTTGATGGAGACGACATTGGGATCGGCCGCCGCCTGGCGCAGGAACTGCACCACGACGTCGAAGGACTCGTAGGGGTGATGGACGACGATGTCCTTCTCGCGGATGGCGGCGAAGCAGTCACCGCCGAAGTCGCGGATGCGCTCCGGAAACCGCGCGGTGAACGGTACGAACAGCAGGTCGGGGCGGTCGTCGGCGATCAGCTGCTTGAGGTCGGCCATGCCGATGGGACCGTTGAGACGGAACAGGTCGGCCTCGGCTACCTGCAGTTCCTCGCAGATCAGCCGCACCAGCGGCTCCGGCATGTCGGCGTTCAGGGTCAGGCGGATGCAGTGACCGCGCCGGCGCCGCTTCAGCGCCGACTCGAAGCTGCGGACCAAGTCCTCGGCCTCTTCGTCGATCTCCATCTCGGAATCGCGGATGACGCGGAAATGCCCGCTCTGGTCGACGCGGAAGCCGGGGAACAGGCGCCCCAGGTACAGTCCGACAAGGTCCTCCAGCAGGATGTAGCGGTGCCCCTCGCCCGGCAGCCGGATCAGCCGGTCCACCTGGCCCGGCAGCGGCACCAGGGCGCGCAGGCCGTCGCCGTTGCCCTCGCGCTTGAGCTGAAGCACCAGGGCATGGCCGAGGTTGGGGATGAACGGGAACGGATGCGCCGGGTCGATGGCCAGCGGCGTCAGGATGGGGAAAATCTGGTCGTCGAAATGGGTTTCCAGCCAAGCGCGGTCATCGGCGGTCAGTTCGCCGACACTGACCACCGACACGCCGACCTCGCGCAACTCGGCGTGCAGTTCGGCCCAGATTTCCTGCTGTTCGTCCAGCAACTCGCGCGCGGTGCGGTTGATTTCCAGAAGCTGCTGGGCCGGCGTGCGGCCGTCCTGGCTGGTCTTGTTGACCCCGGCGTGAACCTGACCCTTCAGGCCGGCGACGCGGACCATGTAGAATTCGTCGAGGTTCGAGGCGGAAATGGACAGGAACCGCGCCCGTTCCATCAGGGGATGGCGCGGGTTGCGGGCCTCGTCCAGAACGCGAAAGTTGAAGCCCAGCCACGAAAGCTCGCGGTTGATGAACCGGTCCGGCGTCTCCAGCCCGATGCCGCGTTCGGCCGTCGCCGCGACGATGTCCCCGACGCTCGCCGGCACCTGTGCCCCGTCGGCTCCCGAATCGGCGGCATTTCTCATGGCCGTCTCCCTGCCTCGTTGTTGTGTCGGACATCGGTACGCCGGCGCCGCACGGCCGGACCGCTCCGGCCGGGTCTCGATGCGATTGACCCCATCCAGGCGCGGCGCGTCAAATGAAACCGTCCGTCATGAATGGGGCTCGACCGCCGGGCCGCCAGTCTCTAGTGTCCGCGCCGCCTGACCTCAACAGCGGCGGGACCGGACCCCATGAAGCGTCTATACCTTTTGAGGCACGCCAAATCCAGTTGGGATGATCCCAACCTGGAGGACCACGACCGCCCGCTGGCGCCGCGTGGGCAGCACGCGGCCGAGGCGATGGCGGCGGTGCTCGCCGCCCTGAGCCCGCGTCCCGAGATCGTGTTGTGCTCGACCGCCGCGCGGGCGCGCCAGACCCTGGAACTGGCGCGGTCGGGCCTCGCCGACCTCCCGGAGACGGCCGTGATCCTGGATGCGGCGGTGTACACGTTCGAGCCCCTGGCCCTGCGGCAGCGGTTGGAGGGCCTGGACGACGCCGTGGCGACGGTGCTGGTGGTCGGCCACAATCCGGCGCTTGAACTGCTGGCGCGCGACCTGGCGGCCGACGACGACGGCCCGGCGGCCAAGCGGATGTTGCGCAAGTTCCCCACCGCCGCGCTGGCCACGCTGGACCTGCCCGCAGACCGCTGGAGCGATCTGGCCCAGGCCGGCGGCCGCGTCATCGACTTTGTCCGACCGGCGGATCTTGAGCCGGAGGCCGGTGCGGCGTCTCGATGATCTCCCGCGCCAGGGCCTGGGTGATGGGCCGGCCCCGGCTCAACGCCGCGGCATCCAGACGCGAGACGGTGTCGCGGGCGGCGGCGAAGCTGCGTTCGATCCGGCGCGCCAGATAGCGCACGACCTCCGGCGGCACCGTCACCTGACGGTCGGCGAACAGCTTGACCAGGATCATCTCCAGCAGCGTTTCGTCGGGCCGTGTGATCTCGGCCAGCGGGATGGCGGCCAGCCGCGAGTGCAGGTCGGCCAGCGCCACCGGCCACCGCGCCGGTGGCTCGGCCGCCGTCAGCAGCACGTGGCCCCCGCGCTCGCGCGTCAGGTTGAGGACATGCAGCAGGTCCACCTGCATGGGGGCGTCCAGGGTTGGCATTCCCGGCGGGAATTCGATCACCACCGGACCCAGGCCGTCGGCCACCAACGCTTCGTCCAACTGGGCCGCGTCCGGCCGGTCGAGGATCACGGCGCCGGCCCGCGCGGCCAGCACGTGGGCCAGGTGGGTCTTGCCGCAGCCCTCCGGTCCGATCAGCGCCAGAACCGATCCCGGCCAGTCGGGCCAGCGGTCGATCCAGGCGACGGCGGCGGCGTTGCACGGCGCGACCAGGAAATCGGTTCGCCCCAGGGCCGGCCGGGCGGGAAAGTCGAACACCATCTGCCGACCGTCCTGGTGGGCCGCGTCATCCCTCGGTCCGCTCATGCGCCAGCGTTCCCATCGGTGGGGGAGCGCCGGGCGTGCCGCAGATGCGCCAGCGCGGCGCGCCCGTAGTCCAGGCCGGACACCAGCGTCGTTACCGCCACCGCCGGCACCAAGGCGGTGACCACCGGCGCCAGGAGGGTGGGGGCCAACACGGGCACGGCCAGGGCGGCCGCCAGCAGGGTCATCTGCGCGACGGTGTTGAGCCGGGACATCCGGGTCGGGCGGGGCGCGAAGGCGCCTCCGGCCCAGCGCACGACACCGACCCCGGCGACCAGGGCGAGATCCCGCCCCACGACCAGCACGACCAGCCACCACGGTAGGTCGCCCAGAACCGCCAGGGCCACGAACACGCCCGAGACCAGGGCCTTGTCCGCGAGCGGGTCGAGCACGGCGCCGAGCGCGGTGCGCGCGTTCAGCCGACGGGCGAGATAGCCGTCCAGGGCGTCACTCACACCGGCCAGCACGAACAGGAGGAGGGCAACGACCGCCCACCCCTGGGCGAGACACCACAGGATCGGCCCCACCAGCAGCAGGCGTGTCACCGTCAGCGCATTCGGAAGCACCGCCCAGGTCACCACGTCGTTGCGGATCCTCCCTGAGTTGCGGGGCTGCCGGTTCCGCCGGACGCGGCTGGCGGCGCGGTTCCTCCCTGGGATCCGTAAGCGCCTGCGCCGCCACTGGCGCGGCCGATCATCCAGTACCCGCCCCGCTGATCCAAGGTCAGGCCCGCCGGCGCGACCGCCGCCCGCACCTGCTCAACCGAGCCCAGGACGGTCAGCGTCAGTTGCGCCATGTCCCGGTTCAGCGCCTGCACCGTCATGTCCCGCACCAGCGGCGACTGCTCCAGGGTGCGGCGGATCGCCACCCAATCCTGGAATCCCGTCAGGCCGACCAGGGCCGTCACTTGGTGCGCCGAGCCGGCCTGGACCATGGTGGCGGACCGCCAGTCTCCTTCCATGCGGTCGGCCACCGCGCCGGCGGCGCGCGTCAGGAACGCGGTCTCGCCCTCGCCGGGCTGGCGGCGAATCTCCCGCGCGGTCGTGCGCGCCATGGCCCGGGGTGTCCCGTAGTTCAGAGAGACCGTGAGCGTCTGCGGACTGGTGCGCACGGCATGGGCCACCAGGACCCGCGCGCGGTCGTACCGCGTCACCAGGCGGTCCAGCGCCATGCTCACCGGCACCAGGGCTTCCTCGGCAGTGACGATTGTGACGTCCCGCAGGTCTCCGGTCGGGACCTCCAGCGGCATCAGCATGGACTGGCTTTCCTGTCGGCGCCAGGCGGCCAGCCAGGGGTTGGTGTCTTCCCACAACAGCGCGGTGGCGTCCGGCGAGGCCTGATAGACCGGCACGACCAGGACCGGCTCGGAGGCGCTGGCCACATAGCCGATGCCGCGCTGGCGCAAAAGCTGGCGCACGGGCTCGCCGGCGAAGCGGACGGTCATCATGGCGCGGTAGCGGGTGTCGGTGGTGCGCTCGTCGGCCAGGCTGTAGGTCTCGACCATGTCGCGGACGGCGGCGGCGGTCGGTTGGGGCAGGCGCCCATGGTCGGCCGGATCGGTGATGCGGCGCAGCAGGGCCTCGAACGCCGAGACCTGCCCGCCGGCGATCGCCTGGTCGCGGGCCTGGGCGGCATCGGCGGCCTCGGCCTCGATGGGCACGGCGGGCGCGGTATAGGTGGACGCCTCGTCCGCGTCCTGGGCGCGCGCCGGGCCGGTGCCGCTCAGCAGGGCGGCCACGAGCACGACCGCCAGCAGCGATGCCATGAACGCGGCAAGCGGGGGTCCGCCTGTTGCACGCCGCGCCCGTTCGGGTATGGTTCGCCGCATCGGGCCCTGGCCCCCTGTCAGCACACGCGAGGTCGCCATTTCCAAGTCCTTCCAAAACGCCGGTCCCACACCCGGGGGCCTGACGTACAAGGCCGCCGGGGTCGACATTGCCGCCGGCGACGCGCTCGTCCAGGCCATCAAACCGCTGGCCCGTTCCACCGCCCGGCCCGGCGCGGACGCGGCCCTGGGTGGCTTTGGCGCGGTGTTCGATCTGGCCGGCGCCGGCTTCCGCGATCCCCTGCTGGTGTCGGCCACCGACGGGGTTGGGACCAAGCTGAGACTCGCCATAGAAACCGGGCGGCATGATGGCATCGGCATTGACCTTGTGGCGATGTGCGTCAACGATCTTGTCGTCCAGGGTGCCGAACCGCTTTTGTTTCTGGATTATTACGCCACGGCGCGACTGGATGTCGAGACCGCGCGGGCCGTGGTCGCCGGTATTGCCGAGGGATGCCGCATCGCCGGCTGTGCCCTGGTCGGTGGCGAGACTGCGGAAATGCCCGGCATGTACGCGTCGGGCGACTATGACCTGGCCGGCTTCGCCGTCGGCGCTTTGGAGCGCGGGCAGTTGCTGACGGGCGAGCGCGTGGGCGAGGGCGACGTTGTGCTGGGCCTTGCCTCCAGCGGGGTGCATTCCAACGGGTATTCTCTGGTCCGGCGGATCATCGCCGACCAGTCCCTGGCCTGGGAGGCCCCGGCGCCGTTCGATCCCGACCGCACGCTGGGTGCCGTCCTGCTGACGCCGACGCGCATTTATGTGACTGCCTGCCTCGACGCCGTGCGTTCGGGGGCGGTGCACGCGCTGGCGCACATCACCGGCGGCGGGCTGGTCGAGAACATCCCGCGCGTGCTGCCGGACGGGCTGGCGGTGGCGCTGGACGTGGCCGCGCTGCCCCTGCCGCCGGTGTTTCGCTGGCTGCAGACAACCGGCGGTGTTGCGCCACAGGAGATGGCCCGGGCCTTCAACTGCGGCATCGGCATGGTGGCCGTGGTGGCGGCCGACCGCGTGGACGAGACCCTGACCCGGCTGACCGGCCACGGCGAGGCCGCGCGCGTCATCGGTCGCGTGGTGGCTCGTGACGCAGGTCCGGCGGTGCGCCTGGACGGACTGGACGAGGCTTGGTCATGACCACACCCGACGACGCCGAGAAAAAACGAACCCCGGTCGCCATCCTGATTTCCGGGCGCGGCAGCAACATGATGGCCCTGGTCGAGGCGTGCGCCGATCCGGCGTTCCCGGCCCGGGTGGTGCTGGTGCTCAGCAACGAGCCGGACGCCGCCGGTCTGACGTGGGCGGCGGACCGGGGGCTGCCGACCGCCCTGGTGAATCACCGCCACTACCCGAACCGCGAGGCGTTTGACGCCGCCTTGGATGCGCGGCTGCGCGAGGTCGGCGCCCGGATCGTCTGTCTGGCCGGGTTCATGCGCCTGCTGACACCGGGGTTCGTGGCGCGCTGGCCGGACCGGTTGCTCAACATTCACCCGTCGCTTCTGCCGGCGTTCAAGGGCCTGCACAGCCATGAACGAGCGCTGGACGCCGGGGTCAGGCTGCATGGCTGCACCGTGCATCTGGTCAGTCCGGAAATGGACTCCGGCCCTATCGTTGCCCAGGCGGCCGTTCCGGTGCGCGCCGACGACACGCCAGAGAGCCTGGCCGCGCGCGTGCTGGAGCAGGAACACCGCATCTACCCGCTGGCGCTGCGGCTGCTGGCGGAGGGGCGCCTGCATGTCTCCGGCGCGGCCTGTCAGGTGCGCGGCGCGAAAAGCCCGGACGGCGCGCTGTCCAATCCGGTGGGGTAGGGGGGCGGCGAGAGCCGGATTGGGCACGGGCAGCCAGGCTCGCGATTCCATCACCGAGCGCACACCATAGCCGGCAAACGCCGATCCGCCATCGCCCGTCAAACTGGCTGTTGGGACATAAAACATGTGAGAGCGCGGGATTGCACCCGCAAAAAGAAATGGTATAAAACGAGAACATTTCGCCGCGTGGCGGGGAACGCGATGCCATTCTTAGAGCCCGTCCGGAAAGTCTCGAAGACCACAATATGTGGGGTGCCGGTCCCCAGAACGAGCACCGTCCGTGGTACCCATAAGGGCTTTCCGGACAGACA
>Ga0207419_1001178_pt1 | contig 20489 bp, 16 predicted proteins | sample ElkSloMetagenome_4_FD_184723 | JGI IMG/M metagenome (GOLD analysis project Ga0207419, IMG submission 184723) | Hot spring microbial communities from Elkhorn Slough, Monterey Bay, USA - MD2A (version 2) | ecosystem: Environmental > Aquatic > Marine > Intertidal zone > Estuary: Microbial mat ...
AAAACGAGGAGCATTTTCAATGTCAGATATTAAAACCATGAACCACAATATATTAATGATTAATCGATTTATTGACGTGTTCGGTATTTGCCCATACTCTATCAAAAATCAGAACTATGTCAAAGAACTTATATTATACGGCACTATGGCCGCTTAATATTTAACGAATTATTGAAGCTTATCATTTACTACATAAATTGAATTTATAGTGCTCCGAAAAACACACTTTTGCGATAGATTAGATATTCATTCTTTTCAGAATAATTTATTGGGAGCAAAAGCAACACTGAACAATATGTACATTTTTCCGTCCTTCTCTGTTTAAAATTAAGTAATAGGACATGATTAAATGCACGTATTTATTTTATCGACATTACTGCGGGTACTATATGTATAAAATCCTCTTCCAATCCCGCTTCATTCATAATCTTCCTGCATTCATTCTCATCCGTCGGGCGCATGTAATTATTTACCAGCAGTACTATGTATTTTTTACCAAAGATGAAAGGCTTTCCCTCGTTGAAGTTAACATCTACAACGTTTTTCTCAACAATCAATGGTCGCTCCAATGTTCCACCACTTGAATTATCAAGATAAATACCTGCCATAGGCCAGGGCGATGCCCATGAAGACTTTTTCAGGTCGTGGATATAATTCTCCTTAATAATTGTTCCGGGTTGTTTCGATAGCGTATAAATTCCGGCTCCATCGGCAAGGATGTTCATTGCTCGTTGAATTCTGTTGTAAGCAATGATGTTATTTTCCATGGCATTTTCTTCATTGGTCCATCCATAACCTACGCTGATGCCCGTGTAGGGGACATTATAGATGTAATTATGCAGTATTTGAATATTATCTGTAAACCCTGCTGCAATTCCACAGGTGCCATAATAATCACAGCCTGTCATGGTTATAAAATTGTTTTTAACAACATTGCCTGTAGAAATAATTCTTTTGTCAGAAGGATTATATGGGCCGTTGATGTAGGTGGCAGAATCCTTAACAAATTTTCCTACCATTATCCCACCTCCAGCAATGTCTTTAAAAACATTTCCTTCGATGATGCAATTGTGAGTGCCATAGTTTAAATCAAGGCCTGTGCTGCCAAGGTTACTGAACCTATTATTTCGGAACACCAGGTTATGCGCCCAGGTAACATGAACAGCCGATGGAGGCCTCAGTACAGTGTTATTATTTGCACTGTCGGAATTTAATATGAACAAACCAGCTTGAATATTTGCGTAGGTATCGTTTCCCGGACGTTTCCAGTTTGAATACATAAAATTTAATCCATCAAACACCATATTTTTTACCGGACTGCCCTTTTCTCCACTAATGACGACCAGGTTTTCAATTTCTGGCGCTATGAATGCCGTGTTTTTCAGTGTTTCATTTTCAAAAGGTTTGTAGTAAACTTTTCCTTCTTTCTTATCAAGAAACCATTCACCGGATTGATCGAGGAATGACAATGCATTTTCAAAATGATATGACTGCCCGGCCCGGTGGCCCGGATGTGGTCGATTAAATATAATTTGTGCATCTTCAGGATGTATCGAAATATTGGCATTTTTAACATTATATGGGCCATATGCTCCAATGGACCGGACTCTTAATATACTCTCCGCCCAGTGCATTTGTAATATCATTTCCATGGCATTTATTTTCTTGCCTAGAAGGCTGTTAACATCTCCTCTGTGCGCCAGGATTTCTTTGTGCTTAAAATCATAGTCAACAACTTGAAAATACTTCTCTGCATTAGGTTCCCGTGCACGTGTTCTTCGCTCATTGTTCACATACAATTGTCGGAAAAACGGGCCGTCATATGCAGCAACCCAAATACCATCTTTGAACAATTTCCATCCTGTAATTCTCTCCCCTCCGGTTATAATTGGTGTTTCTTCGGCATGGGCAGAATAAATTACGTGATATCCGTTAGTGCCTCCATCCCGTTCGGAAAATTGCAGCGGACTGGTAAGTTTATATTCTCCCTCCCTTAGGTATATTGTAATATCACTTTTCATGCGTTTATTGTTTTTTCTTACCTCCTCCTGAGCCCGCTGAAGGGTTTTGAATGGTTGATCTATGGTACCAGGTTGTGTATCCATACCGTCTGGAGAAACATATATTTTTGTTTGACCAAAAGTTGTAAGGTTTAGGATTAACAAAGAAATAAGCAGGATCCTGTATTTTATTGATTGGTTCATGGGGTATATTTTTAAGTGAGTTACATTATTTTGAATAAATAAATGTTATTTCAACCGGGTTTGGTGTGTTCTTTTATAAACATCGCGTTGCTCGTTCATCAATTGGGAATAATCGGCGACTTTTGTTCGCAGCATGTTCAATAATTCTGTGTCATAATATTGTTCCACCAGGTTATTCTTTTCTTCCGGGTCATCTTTCAGGTTAAACAATTGCTCGTAATCCGGAGAACGAGAATGGAAATTCAAATGGGTTTCATTATATGGAGTTACCCCATCATACATGCGCACGTACTTCCAGTTTCCCAGCCGAATACCCTCGCAAAACGGATTATCTCTTAAAGTGAATAAACTCTCCAGGAATAGTTCCTCCCTCCAGTTTGAAGTATTGTCCTCTATTAAAGGAACCAAACTATTTCCCGTCATCTCCTCTGTATTTTCAATGCCTGCGTAATCAAGAATGGTAGTTGGTATATCCAGGCTTGAGACAAGTTTTTTTATTTCAATTCCTTTTTTACCTTCCGGCAAGCGGGGATCATAGATGAAACATGGTATTTTGGAAGTTAAATCGTACAATAATGCCTTTCCTCCCATCCCGTATTCGCCCATTAAAAGCCCATGATCACTGGCATAAATAATAATGGTGTTATCAGACAATCCTTTTTCTTTCAAGGCCTTAACAAGGTCTCCCACCAGTTTATCAATTCCCGTTATGGTCTGATAATAACGTATATAATGTTCTTTTGCCGATATTTTATTGTAGTTATAAACATAGGATTTAATTCTTCCCGAATCCTGATGAAGTACATTTTGGGGAATATGCTGGTAAGGATTTGTTCCAATGTCCTCCGAAGGATCTATCTTGGTGTTTCTGTAAAGGTCTCCATACAAAGGATGCCGGGTAAGTTTAGGGTTTTCGCTGGCCGGACGGGTCATCTTTCGCCAATCCTCGTATCCCATGTACATACTGGTTGTCTGGCTGCCATGGGGAACATTCAAACTCAATGACAAACAAAAAGGTTCGGTATCGGGAATGCTGTCAAGAAATTGATGGATGCCTTCACCCATTATGGGTGTGATGATATCATGCTTAGCATTATGATAAGGTTTGCACGAAGGACTTTTATGTTCTTTGGGAAAGAATTTGGTCCAACCATCGTGACCATACCAGTAATCAAATTTTTCGTTCGCCTTTCCACGAAATGTGTAATATTCCACACCGAATTTGCCAATGAAACCGGTAAAATAACCGTTTTTCCTCAAGATTGCCGGATATGTCTTCTTCCATTGCTCGTCGGTTAACTGGTACGAGGATGAAAAACCAACTCCATGCAAACGCTCATGCATACCTGTGAGTAGCGATACCCGACTGGGGGAGCATACGGGTTCTGCTATATAAGTATTGCTAAACCAGACACCATTTTTTATAAGCTTATCTACATTAGGCGTTTTTACAAATTCATGTCCCATTGCCCCAAATGTATTATCACGCTGATCGTCAGCTAACAGGAATATGATGTTGGGTTTGTCAGATGTAAAAGCACGAGTAGAAAAATGACCCAGTATTGCTGTAATTATGAAATGGAAATAAATATTTTTGAACATTTTAGTTTCTTTTTGTTGGACATGCCGGATTACTCACATACGCTGCCTTTCTAATCTCCATTCCTATATTATCGAGATCTCCAATACTTAGCCACTCAAGTGAAGCAGTATCCAGTGCGAACCGGTGTGTATCTTTAATCTGATTGTCCATACCTCTGTCTCCGGAATATGCAGAATGACGATGGGAGTCTCCTTTTAGTATTTTATAGGTTTGCCCCAAAGCTGAATTTCGGTATTTCTGGATTGTATTTACTTGCCTCTCTTCTTTCTTCGCCATAGCGTTTTTATCTGAAACAATCGGATCCGGAATTGGATTTAAAAAGAAGGTTTGGTGTTTATGTTTTATTTTTGGATACGAGATCAATATGTTTTGGCAGAATTGATCTGGGTTATCTGGAAAACAGTTACCCTGTTGGTCAGAGGCGTGAACAACCTTAATAAGATTATCTGTTGTTTTACTGACAAACGATCTTTCATACATCTGGCTATAAGAGCCATATAGTAGCACGGGGGCGGTCCAATTATCCCAATTATAGCTTATAATATTACTTTCCCTACGAGTAATGCTATTTGTAGTTTTTTTTTGATTGGATTGATTTTTGTAAACCAGGCAAATATTTCCTTCAATGCGTAAAACGGGAAAGTTTGAATAATGATTTGGTTCGGTAACAAGGTTAAATAGTTTCAGCGCGAAAACCCATTTCTTCCCCGATTTTCGGGACAGGCTGTTATGCTTGTCAGAAAAATACTCATTTACACTAGTAAATTGCGTTTTTTCTAACTTCGCAAGCCTCGAACTTGGGCTTTTCTCATCAGGCACATGAGTTTTCGCGCAAGCACCAATTAAAGTAAAATTTTTAAAATTAAAAATATTATTTTCTTTCATTAAGGGGCAATTTACGAGATTAATTATAATAATACTAGCTTTAGCTTCAATAAGTTTAATAATAAAAATTTTGTGATAATAAAACTTCGTGAACATGGGTGACTTGTAATGAAAATTTAGATTATATTTGAAACTAAAATCATCTTGAAAACAATCAATGATAATGTCAATTAGTAAAAAATGGCACCCAGAATTTCAGAATCGCTCAATTTAGGTATGAACAAAGGAATTATGTTAAAAACAGAAGACATAATAAAGTGAACACATTAAAAAAAGTTTCACTATTACTTTTACTAGTTATTGCTTGTAGCTGTTCTAATAATAAAAAAGAACAAAACCTACTTTGGATTTCTAGTGATAAAGATATTCAGTGGCAAATTGACACGTTAAAAATTACAAAAGAAAATTCTGACAACAATTCCGTCATCACCATATTTCCCGATAGTTCCCTCCAGACTATTGATGGCTTTGGAGCAAGCTTTAATGAACTAGGATGGGAAGCTCTGAATGTTTTACCAGATGAAATGCAGCAGCAGGTGCTATATTCATTATTTGACACTATAAATGGATGTGGTTTTAATTTATGTAGGATGCCTATTGGTGCAAATGATTATGCCGTGAACTGGTATAGCCACAATGAAACCCATGGCGATTTTGCAATGGAAAATTTCTCAATAGATCGTGATTTTCAACGATTGATACCCTATATAAAAAGTGCTAAATCAATTAATCCTGATCTTAAAATATGGGCATCGCCCTGGTGTCCTCCTTCATGGATGAAAAAAAACAACCACTATGCTTGTAAGTCAGATTCTGTGAATGATCTATCTCACGAGAAACAAGGCAACGACACTGCAACACAATTTATACTTGAGGTGGAATATTTAAATGCCTATGCGCTATATTTCTCAAAATTTATAGATGAATATAAAAAAGCAGGGATTGATGTTTATGCTGTTCATGTGCAAAATGAGCCTTATGCATGTCAAAATTTCCCTTCGTGCGTATGGAAACCCTATGATTTGGTTCGTTTTATAGGCGATTATCTTGGGCCAAAATTTCAAAAGGATAATCGAGAAACGGAAATTTGGTTAGGAACCATCAACAATGATGATTCCCAAAATATGGAAACTATGTTACAATATGAGCGTGCTCAGAAATACATAACAGGCATAGGTTTTCAATGGGCAGGGAAAGGAGCTATTTCTTATGTAAATAATAATTATCCACAATATAAGCTTATGCAAACAGAATCTGAATGTGGAGATGGATCAAACGATTGGGAAGCCGCTGAATATACATTTAGTCTAATGAGGCACTATTTTGCTAATGGAGCAAATTCTTATTTATATTGGAATATGATACTTGATGAAACAGGGAAAAGTCAATGGGGTTGGAAGCAAAATTCAATGATTAGTATTGATAGCCTAACAAAAGGTATTAGCTATAACCCTGAATTTTACCTCCTTAAACATTTTAGTTCTTATATTAAGCCAGGAGCAACTTACCTTAAAACAAGTAATGAAAACTGCCTGGCGTTCAAAAGTGCGAAGAAGTATGTCATCTTTTATTACAACAATCAGCAACATATGGAAATTAAAGAATTTAAAATAGGTAACATGATATTTAAAGCCGAAATGGAAGGGAGATCATTTAATACATTCATCCATAGAATTCAAATATGAATTTGAAGTGTTTACACAAAATAATTTATATTCTCATTTGTTCACATATATAGCTTCTTCAAAACTGTTTCAAACTTGGTATGTGTTGTTTTTACGGCATCCACTCCAATTCATTCTTCATCCTGATCGTTATGGTACTCAAATGTTTCTATTAAACTTCTCTGCTTTTCTCCGGTGCCCAGATAACTATTTTTTGACTGTATCTGCCGTGACGAATTGGTCGGTTAGTTCCAGTAAATTGTAATGCCTATGTAGTTCGGTTTTTTCTTTGTTGAGGTAGATTCAGAATTTACGCCTCTTCGAAGTTGCCTTCTGCTGCTCCTGCTGCAACAATCTATTTGTTTGGCTCAATAGATCGTTTAACCGAAAACTGTGCTCTTTTTCCGTTTACTGTGAGTCTACATTATATGGGAGCTTTGCCGTTTTCGATTTTCCCTTTGTACAACCAAAGCAAAATTGTGAATGTTTAATGTGTTTTCATACTATTTGAGTTTTTGGTTACCCTAATTTTTAACGTTTTGGTATCAGTATCTTCTAAAACACTTGTGAATAAAGCAATTCAGTTTTTAATCGGTAACCTTTTTAGAAGTAACCACTGAGTTTACCCCTTGGGTTTGATTTCTTGAATTTTCTGTGAGGGTATAAAAACAAAAACCGCTTAAATGCTGAGATTTAAGCGGTTTTGAGGTGATTTAGCTTTTGCTAAAGCGGTCCGGACGGGATTCGAACCCGCGACCCCATGCGTGACAGGCATGTATTCTAACCAGCTGAACTACCGGACCTGTTGTGTTTGTTTCACAAACGTGGCACAAAAGTAAACTAAAATTATTTTATTCCAAAAAAAACAGATAAAAATATGCATAAAAAAATTGCTATTCTCTTTTTTGAAAAATACTGAAGTTTACACCTCCGTATTTTCTGAGCTCAACAAAACCAACTGATTTGCTAAAGCTATAATTTGCTGAATGTTCAAGTATAAAATGTCCTTCGTTATTTAAAACATCACTTTCCCAAACCAGCGCAGGTATTTTTCCAATTTCTAACATCTCAAAGGGCGGATCGGCAAAGATAATGTCATATTTTTTGTTTATTCTTTTAATAAAAACAAATGCATTGGATTTAACGACATTAAAATTAGCAAGCTTTAAAGCTTCAGCATTCTTTTTGATAAATTGCATATGCCGGTAGTCTTTTTCAACTGCTGTAATTTCCTTTGCCCCGCGTGATGCAAATTCGAATCCAATACTTCCAGTGCCAGCAAATAAATCCAGCACAGTTGTTGCGTCAAAATCAATATAATTGGCTAGAACATTGAACAGGTTTTCTTTTGCAAAATCCGTTGTGGGCCTCGATTTGAAGTTTTTAGGAATTGAGATTCTTCGCCCTTTATGAGTGCCACTAATTATACGCAAGATTTTAGGTTAAATAAAGTTGAAAAACGGTGCTCATCTAGCTTATCAAAAGTATAACTATATAAATAGGTGGGGTTGCTCTTCTGGAATTTAATTTTTCCGATATATTCTTTTAAAAGGTTGGTGTATTCAGAATTCCGCTGCAGGTCTCCGGAAATAATCAAGGGTACCTCTTCACTTTTTAGATTTAGCTGATTGTAGACATATAAAACAAAATAGAGCAGATCGTAGGAACTGCGATACTGAAAAGAATTATAAAACAGTAGTTTCTCACCATCCATTGCGAGAATATCAAAAAAGCTGCGGTTAACATCAATCAGTACTTGTTTATCTTTCGATCGGGAATCAGGTATCTCCTCTATTCTTTTTAGTAGGGGAGAGGATTGATGATAAAATACAAGGTTTTTAATTTTTGAAGTAAGGCTTATGGCCACATAATTATGCACTGCAAAAACCACGTAAGCATTTATCAGCGGGATATACTGGTAATGAAGTTCATCCAGATTATCAAGCTGATGGTTGAATTCAAAATAGTTTTTTACATTATCCTTATTGAAAAATACAGAAGGAACAAGGGTTGCTTTTCTGGTTTGGTTAAGAAAGGCCGAAGATTTATAGGAATAATCCAGCAATTCTTCTTTTTTTACAATCTCCTCGAGCTGTTCATAATAAATATGCTCTGGCAGGTCTTCAAATTGTTTATGTCTGAAAAGAACATATTTATTATTTACAGTATCGAGTATACAAAAGGAAAATCCATTCAATGAAGATTGAATGGATAAATGATAGGATGAAGTTCGATTAATATCGATGGTTTCATCGGTAAATGCAAGGTCATATTGCATATGTTAGTTGGTATTATTCCCAGTTACCTGCATTATTGGTAGCCTCGGTTAATGATCCTACTTTAAGTCCGGCATAACCGGTAATAGTAATTCTTTCATCAGAAAAATTTGCAATTAATTGCGGATCCAGACCTTCGAGCAATACATTGTTGTGAACTTTTGCTTCAAATACTTCCACTTCCACTTTAGATCCTGTAGTGATTTCACCAGAGGCCATGGCAAATGTATCACCGTTGGTGTAAGGCACATAACGAAGCGAATCAATATGGTAATTTCGTTTAAACAATGAATCCAAAACACTTACTTTGATAGTGTCGCGTGCCACCAAACCTAACTCAAGCGCTTGCATTTCTGTTAAAGAATCCGGAACAAAACCAATCGCTTTTACAACAGAAAAGGAATCATTTTTAACAAAGTCGATAAGTGTATCAAAACTACCGGTAAATGTCCCATATTCAGATTTGTATGCAAGCTGGGCCGTGCGGACATCCTTAAGGCGTTCAATTGTGGCATCCCAACGTTTATCTTTTACTTGGTTAAAACGAATAGGATTCATAATACTTTCATATAGAAGATAACCAAGCACAATAATTGCAATAGTTAAAATTATCTGAATAGCTGTTCTCATTTTAATTGGTTTAATTAAGTTTGAGTTGCAAAAATATAAAAAAAAATCACAAAGATATTTTAGAATAAGTTTAATTTAGTTAAATGTTAAAAAAACATGTATCCGGCCGTATGGTTGAAAATTTGGGACATGAGCCCACACTCTCTCAGTACGATGCTATTGAAGCACTTGGTGAGTTTATTGTTACTACTGAACCGCAACAACTTTTTATCCTCAAAGGCTATGCCGGTACTGGCAAAACTACCTTAATTGGATCGATGGTTAAAACATTGCAGCATTTTAAAATAAAGGTGTTTTTAATGGCTCCAACTGGACGTGCTGCCAAAGTGATGCAAAGCTATTCAGGATATCCGGCCTCCACAATTCATAAAAAAATTTACAGACAAAAATCAGCCGACGATGGGGTTGGTAGTTTTGTGCTCGACCGGAACTTGCATAGCGATACATTTTTTATTGTTGATGAGGCTTCCATGATATCAAACAGGGGAGGAGAGGGAAGTTCATTTGGCTCAGGCCGGTTACTTGAGGATCTGCTTAATTATGTGTACCCGCAAAAGCGGTGTAAATTAATTGTGTGTGGCGATCTGGCGCAGCTCCCGCCTGTTGGTCTTACACTTAGCCCTGCTCTTGATCAGAAGTACATTGCTTCACAGGGTTTCAAAGTTGTGGTAAAAACGTTAACAGATATTGTGAGGCAGGCTGATCAATCAGGTATTCTGGTGAATGCATCAAACATCAGAAGCCAGATATCGCAAGGGAAAAATAATTTCCCGGCACTTATGCTTGAGGGTTTTGCTGATGTCAGGAAAATTACGGGTACTGATCTTCTTGAAGAGATTAACTGGGCATATGATCATTTTGGGATGGAAGAGACCAAAATAATATGCCGATCAAATAAAAGGGCAAATAAGTTTAACCAGGGCATCCGAAATCAAATTCTTTTTCGTGAAGAGGAGCTTTCTGCCGGTGATATTCTGATGGTTGTTAAAAACAATTATTTTTATACGGATGCATTCGAAAATACAGATTTTATTGCCAATGGTGATATTGCTGAGGTTATGCGGATAGGGAAACAAGAGACGCTTTATAACCAGCGTTTTGCGCATGCTACCTTAAGGTTTCCAGACTATAACGATACTGAACTTGAGGCTTTATTGCTGCTTGATACCCTGCAGTCCGAAGCTCCTGCGCTCACCAGTGAACAGAACAGGGACTTTTATGCGCTGATAAAGGAGGATTACATCCATATTGGCAATAAGCGTAAACAATATGAGGAGATTAGAAAAAACGCTCATTTTAATGCCTTGCAGGTAAAATTCGCTTATGCTTTAACCTGCCACAAAGCTCAGGGAGGCCAATGGAAAGCTGTTTTTATTGATCAGGGATACCTAACCAAAGAGATGATAGATCGTGAATTTCTAAGGTGGTTATACACTGCGTTTACACGCTCAACAGAAATCATTTACCTGGTTAATTTCAACAAAGAATTTTTTGAGCAGGGATTGAAATAGAAAATCGGTGAACGATAAAAAAAATCGCAAAGGCGCTGCATGGCTGCAACGACCTTTACGATTTATTATTGGTGAACTTTTCTAAAGTTTGTCTTATTTCAAAGCAAATTATTTCATAATCGGCCTTGTAAAGGACATTTTTTTAACAAAATTAACTATAAGCATTTGAAGTTCATAATTTTAATCTTATTTCCTGAACAATGGATCGGCGCCAATGGTACCCACTAAATCCTTAAGGTATGCATCGGATTTTACATACTCAAGTTTTGATTTGGCACGCGAGAGACGGTCATTAATGTTCATTTCCTCAATTAATTCGTGGTTTTCAGAAGTTTGAATGAAGTTTTCAAGATAGTTAATCTGATTTTTAGCAAATTTAATATCCCGTTCCTGTTTAAGGATTAGTCTTTCTTTATACCACTCGCTGTTAATTACGTAATCTCTCTCAAAAAGCCTACGAAGTTCAGGGTCATTAATTTGTTTTCCTTCGTATTCACCATACGCCATAATATGCAGCAATACCTTTAATGGTGGAATGGCTGCCTCCACACTACCATCTTTAAAATAGCTTAAGGCTACCCTTTCCTGCGCTTCAGTAATATTCTTTATCCCGTCAACATAGTCTTCCATGCTTTGAAGTTCGGGCTTAAGCATGCGGTCTGAAAAGACTGCGCCAGGTTCGTCGAACAGGCGATTCATACACCGGAATGCGAAATTTTTAGTAATGCGGTAACCCAGTCTACTGGCAAGAATTTTTTCACCCTCATAATCAAAATCTTTCAGTTTTTCCAGGCAGTCATTCTTAATTAAGTTTTTCGGGTCCCTGTCTTCAGGCATCAGACGTGCCCATATTTCGGGAATCAGAATGCTGATGTCATGGTCGAACCGGTTTTCAGTGCCTACATATCCTGCGGCTGAGCTAAATCCCTGATATTCTGTTAATATATAGGATAACAATGCATTGTTTAGATCCGTTGTGGGAGTGAGCATGTTAAATGGTCCCTTGGTAAGGGCACCTTCAGAACCAGCACCTGTTGTGGAAGGGGATTTCCCGGTTAAGCTGCAGATAAAGTCCATGAATAGCTCTGGTAATTCCTGGTAGTGGATTGGATTGTAAACACTTAGCGGTCGAATTCCTTTTTCTCTTTCTGCAGGATTGTTTCTTCGTCCAGGAAGCACTGCATCCACAGGGTTGTAAACAGGTTGTGAGACATCTATTTTGCGGTGCAACCGAATGCCGATTTCAGCCAGATAGGTAGTCTCAGACTCTTCTTTAAAGATATTTTTTTGCAGATATCTTGGATTATTAGTTGGTGTTCCATCAACTATTCTGGTATGAGAAGGCATCACGAAATAACCATCTTTATCGCTGTTTACCACACTTTTGACCAAATCCTTCACGGGTTGGGTATATTCCTCATAATGAATAGCATCCTCATATATTTCCGTGGCAAATTCATTTTTAAGCGGCTCATAATTAGTTACAAAAGTATCAGGAGTAACAAGGTCTCTTTCGGCATCTTTATCATATCCTCTTATTATTGCTTCATCAGGGCGCTGGAATAAATGTGCTTCACAGTTTACAGCAAGTTTAATACTCTTGTAATCAAACTCTGGGTTGAGATTTTTAAATCTGCTGGCCGGAAGTGTGATTGAAGCTGTGATATCATCTTCAGTCTGAATTTTTGCGGAAGGAATAAAATCTGACCGGAGTTTGTGAAGGTACCATATGCCATCGGGATTAAAACCAATGCGCACGTATGAGGCCATGATTTTATTGTGCTTGTAAATCAGGGAATGTCCTTTTCGTCCGTTTACAATATCGACATTCAGTTCCTCTTTCCAATTCCTGTTGTTGCTGTCGCTGCGGTATAATCTCTTGATATACAACGCAAGAGACAGAATGTAATCAGGGATATCTTTTAGCCATGTATTGTATTCTTCATTGTACCGATCAGAAGGTGTAAGAAGCTTAACCGCAGATCCAAGTGTTCTTTCAGGACTTAGAAAAGGCCTTGAAGGTTGTGCGTCTGCATGTTTTACTTTCCAGCGGTTAGAATAATCATAATTGATGATGCGGTCAACCATTTCAGAGTCTTCCTCAAGATTATGCACATAAAAGGGTCCGTATTTAATGGCATTTTCCAACGATTTGGAAATTTCAGATTTTCCGCCACCGGAAACGGTGCATGGTTTGTGGCAAAAAATGCCCTCGGGAGATGTGTCAACAATGCGCCACCAGTTTTGTGTAGGGTGCTTTGCCAGTTGAAATTTATGCCCTGTTGGATGCACATAATGCTTTTCAGGATTTAACTTCAGATCGTATTCTTTTTCATTGTATTTCCAGAATATTTTACCGGAATTAACGTCAAAATTTGCGTTTTCAGGAATATATATCAAGTTTGGATAATTATTATCAACAGCATAGTTTTCCGGGAAAACGGTTATTCTGTCTGCTAATAATTTCTTCACTTCTTCAAATGAATATGGCTTACTGAATTTTGCAGTAAATAATTCGCCATACAATTGCTCACTCATATTTGCCCTTGGAAATGCGATTGCACCACCTGCATGTTCTTCTTCAACCAATCCGTACAAATTTGCCGAATAGCTTATTTGTGTTTTGATTTCTTTCTTGGAGTAGCCATAGTAATTATTGGCTATAAGCGTAATCACTACCCCATGATCATCGCGACATGTTAATTTAAAGGCTCCTCCATCATTGTATAATTCATCCTCATTTTTCCAGCACATTCCATCTTTGCGTTGCCGGTCGGTAGCATCATCAAAATGTGGAAGTCCAATATCTTTCTTTTTTAAATTTATTAGTTGTGGTGCAAGGATGATGCACCCGGTATGACCTGTCCAGTGCTGAGTGTCAAGGGCAGCGTCATTGATGGCAAGGTTAGGGTCACCGGCATTGCCAAAAATGTTTTCAACAAAATCCAGGTTACTTACGAGACTACCCGGGGCAAAGAAACGAATTTCCATGCTTTTGCGGCTTATTATCCCTTCCACTTCAGGGCAAACAGTGGGCCGAAGCATCAGCGAAGCCATTACATATGCATTTTCTTCCTGGTCAGCAGTGAAAGGTAATTTCATCAGATCTTTTGGGGGATTTATTGCAGCATGCAACAAATGTGAAAATGCAATTTTTGGCACTTCTTTTTTATCAAGTGGCACGGGCAAGCCGCCTTCTACAATATGGAATGTTCCTTTGGTGGTTCGTTTATCGTTAAGTGGGTTATTTAAAATACCCTGCTTTATCCGGTATGAACTTATCAATTCACTTTTAAATTCTTCACCATTGGGCGGCAGACTAACTTCGCGGGCCATTCCTTTTTGGTTTAGCACAAAAGTATTGTTCGGCAGTCGGTTGCTTTTTCCGCTATTCACCTCTTTAAGGTAATCGTCAATAAAATTCTGAATGCGTTGGTCAGCAGGGGAAAGGTGCCCGGATAACAGGCGGGATTTTTCCCTGAAGCTACTGATTAGTCCTTCAGTCAGCGAAATAAATCTATCGTTGCTCAGTTTTTTATCCGAGTCCGGATCTTCTGTGAAAAGCGGTTGACCAAGTGAAGCCAACTGAAGATTAATATACTGGATCATATCTCTACGATCCTTCTTTTTTAACTTTATTTCTTTTTTCAATACATCTTTCATCTAAATAAATTTTTACATTACTACTTATGATCTGCAAAAATAGTGCTTTTAAGCATTTTTCCTACATCTACAATGTTAAATATACGTTATTTGTTATTTTTATAACAAATAACTTACTCACCTACAACCCATTCTCTTTTCAACATATTTCCATAACTTCAGGTTGTATTTTTATCCTGTTTATCAACTAAATGACATAATTAAGAATGGGTTTCATCAAATTAATCAACATTTATGAAACAAAATTCCCACAATCCGTATTACTTAGATAAAAGAAATCATCTAAACATATTAAATACGTGCAATGGATAAAGTAAATGAAATGTGGGAGTTTTTAGAAATTCCAGATCTTGCTCCGGAAGAAAAATATGCCATTTCTAATTATGGCAGAATTAAAAGTTTTAAACATGATTCCACAGGTAAACTAATTAATGGTTCCAGCCTAAAAGGTTACAGAATTTTAAATGTAAAGCTTGCCAATGGAAAACGCACTACAAAATATATACATAAGCTGGTAGCAGAACTTTTTATAGAGAAGGATAATGATTTTCAGAAATATGTAATCCATGTTGACTATAAAAAGGAAAATAACCACGTTTCAAATCTGAAGTGGGTTACCCAACAAACGATGTATGCCCACCATAAGATTAATCCAAATTATAAGCGGGGCATGATAAATAATGCCAAACTAACCGAAACACAGGTAATCCGGTTGAAGAAAAAATTAAAAAGGGGAAATAACAAGTTATATAAACTGGCAAGGGAATTTGGCATTACACACACACAATTGAATCGTATTCGTTCAGGAGAAAACTGGGGACATATAAAAATTGATTAAGCTCTATTTTTTAAATATATTTCTCCTAATATACTTTTTTACCAACACAGCCAGCCATGTTTGCTATTAGCCAATAGAGAAGAGAATCCAAGAACCAGTGAAATTTAATTAAATGGTGATTGGTCTTACTTTCAGTTACAGCAGGAGGTCATTTTTTTTGAAGGTATAGGTGATAATAAAAAAGCCTGCTGAATTATCTCAGCAGGCTTTTATTCATTAGTAACATATTGTTTTACTCGTCACCAAAAACTTTGGTTAAAATATCACCCACAAGGGTTGAGGCCCATTCCCACGGGTCTCTTCTTATTTTTACTTCCTCTTCACCAACTTTATGGAAAAGTCCTTTCAGGGCATATTCGGTTACGTGCTGATCAAGTTCTTTTTCAATGGGTGTAAGTTGTATGCCTGCAACTGTTAATGCAGAGTTATAGAGGATATTATCAGCAATACTGTTATAGCTGTTTTTAAAGGTATTCCAGGCATCATAGGCCGAAATATTACCAATAATATCTTGGCCAAGTGCCTGGTCAATATCATCTTTATAGGCAACTACAAGTTGCTCACTCGTGGTGCTTACTAAATAGTTTGTAGCCGCAGTAGAGTCAAAACCGGCTGCTTTACTCATATCAGCCGGATTGGTGCCGTTTAAAATGTCCCATGCATCGTTGATGCTCATTCCGGTTATGGTATTCTTGAGAATGGGTTTTGCTTCATTTGCAGCATTCTCTGCTGCTTTATTCATTGTGAGAATTACATTATCTACAAATGGTGCTATTGCAGCTTCATATATGTCAGCAGTAAGCGGGTTGTCTCTTATCTCATAAATGACTTGAGCCTCTTCAGGCAAAAGAATTTTTACGGCTTCATCCTTTAAATAGCCGTCTACCTGGTTGAGCACAGTGGTAGCAGTATCTGCCCCTACTTTTAAAGCTGTTTTTAAACCGTCTACCACTTCTTCAGTGGAAAGGCCATCTGACGCTTCTTCAAATAATTCACATGATGTGAAGGTTATAATTGCGGAGAGAAGTATAATGATAATTCTTTTCATGGTTAAATATTTAATGAACATTAGATATATGTGGCAGTATCTATACAATAACAGTGCCTGAATTAACTTATTTTTTTTAAAGCTTTAAATTGCATTTTGATAATCTAAAGGTTTCATATTTATTTCAGTAAGTACTTTTTTAAAATCTTTTTAAACCCACTGACATAGTTAAGGACTGTCATTAATCATGAGTTTAAAAAATTCAGTCAGTCTTTTGTATACGTAATTTTTTTCAACAGGTTATACCATTATATATAGGACAAAATCCCCGTTTGTTCACGAGGTTAAATTTTATAAGGTTTTGTGATTGGCCGCCAGCTGATTCTGACTTTCGCTTAGCTGGCATTTCCACGAATACACTAACAGACTCCAAAATTTCCAATAATGTTAGCTTTTTAAGCGAATTGGCTTTTTCCATTTATATATGAGTGTATTTAGGCAGACGACATAGACACCAATCGCTTTCGCGATTGCTTAAATCATTTTGAAGGGCCACACAGGATTTTAAAAATCAAGAGGAAATTGATGGATGGGTTTCTGAGTTCATTTATATGAAAAAAGCCATCTGATAAAAGATGGCTTTAATTATTTTTTTAAGGAAAAATTTTATTCTGTTTTAAACCCAAACATAATAGATACACATCCGCTGACAATTTCTTCGGTAGCTTCTTCTCGCACAGGAACGTTAACCAGGATTTTAAGCTGTTGTGAGCTTTCGAGCGAAAAGTCCCATGTAATGGCATAATCATGATCAGCATTATCGTAAAGCACTTTTCTGTTGTGATCGATTATTTTAAAATGAACCGGAGGCAGGGCTTCTGAACCGCAGATAGCAATTCTGTATTCCTGGTCAGAGTAGAAGGTTTTATAAAGCTCAGCTTCTTCACCTTCAGTTAAAATTGCTGCATGATAGTTTCCATCATGTATGTAGGGCATAAGCTCTTGTCTACAAATGTTTTTGGCAAATCCTTTACATTGTGCCTGCACAGATAAAGAAATCAGCGAGAAAAATGTTACGGTTATTATCAGTGGCAAATATCGTTTCATATTGTCTAAGGTTTATAATATAAAGTTGCTTCGTATAGTCTTTACTTTTTCTTTTAATTCAAGGAATGTTTGTGGTGAGAAGGTTACCTCATTAACAGATTTAAGGTTAGCAGGTTGATCTCCTTCACTCATTTCAACATTAACAGGAGTAGATTTAATCTCCACTTTATCAAATGTCCGGCTTAGATCATCAATAAGTACAATTAAGGGCGCTACGTCAGGATGTTCCTGATAGAGTTCTAACAGTCGTTTTACGATATCAAGGGATAATTTCTGTTCCATGGTGCGCACCGCCAGTTTATTTTCTTCCAGGTTAACTTCTTCCTGTATAAGCTGTGTAGATATAAACAAGCCTTCAACCCAACCACCTACTAAAACGACCGCAGAAAGTGCTTCTCTGTCATTTTCCTTGAGGAAGGCACTGGTTGACATAAATGTTTCTGAAATGATATCCATGATCACATCACGGTTATTTATGTTTTCCTCAAGCATCATCATTGTGTTGTTGTTTATGGCATCAAGGATACCAAGGCCGTTTGCCATTTCACGCGCTGCTTCCATATAATTAATAGAGGCTTGTGTCTGGTCAAATAAGCTGGCAAAGCTAAGATCGGTGGTGTAAATCCCTAAATTTAGTGCCATGGCCTGGTTTGTGGTGTAATTTTCCACATTTTGTGTGGGGTTCATCAGGTCTTCGTTGTATTTAGCACCAGCACTTTTCAGAATAATGGCTGTTTCAATGGGGGATGGCAGGGCATAAAATATTTTTTTTGCATCAGAAATCTCATTAAAAATATCCGGATTGGCAATGAGGCTGTCTATTTGCAGATTAGCTTCTTCACTACTGACAGAATTATCTGTGTTACATCCGGAGGAGAATATTAGAAACAGTCCGGCACTAATGGTTAATAAAGGTAGTAAAAGTTTATCCCGCATGATGGAAAGAAATTTAGTTTTTACAAGAATCATTCTATAACTATAAGTAAAAATACCACATTTTTTTGATTTATAAAACAAGTATTCACCTTGTTAATCCTAAAGTACCGGATTTTAGAACTTATATACGGGAAAAGTCCTGTTTGGTTTCCATTAAAAGCCATTTACTGAGAATCCGCCGTCGATATTTATGCATTGTCCTGTAATATAGGATGCTGTGGGCAAACAAAGAAATGTTACCATTGATGCAACTTCTTCCGGGGAGCCAACCCGGTTTAGCGGGGTTCGGGCAAGAACCTGCTGCAAATAATCGCTGTCAGAAAGTACCTGGTTAGCTAGTGGGGTGCTGATATACCATGGCAATACGGCATTTACCCTAATCTTTTCCGGTGCCCATTCTACGGCAAGGTTTCGGGTAAGCTGATTTATTGCCGCTTTTGTAAGGCCATAATAAGCACCTGTTTTTAAATGAGTAGCACCTGCCACTGAGGAAATATTTATTACGGAACCATTTCCGGAACGGCACAGCAGCGGATAGCATTGCCGGCACAACTCAAGTGTAGCGGTGAGATTTGTATCTATTATTTTTGTTGACTCCTGAGGTGTATAAGAGGTAAAGGGCTTACGAATATTGGTGCCTGCATTATTCACTAATATATCCATCTTATTATACCGCCTGGTAAATTCACTCAGAATTTTCTCCCTGTCATTTTCTTTGCTTATATCAGCGACGATACATCCAAGTCTATCTTCTACCTGATTCTTATCAACAAATGCACGGGTAGACTCAGCATCCCTTGCCACTACAATAACACGTGCGCCAAATAAAAGCAGACTTTTGGAAATTGCTTCTCCAATTCCTTTCGTTCCACCTGTTACAAGTGCAATTTTATCTGTGAGCTGCCATTTTTCATTCATGATCAGGAATTTTCTTTTTTGGGGCGGTAGAAGGTGAGTTTTCCTTTTTGTACTGTACTCAAATCCAATTTACTTACGCCTACTTTCCGTCCTGTATAAGCGGTATTTTGGTGTGCAATTTCATAAACTCCGGGTTCAATTACCGTATAAACGATGGCAGTATGATGCTTCATTTCTTCATTATAAATGGTCATGTCTTTTACATACCGTACCTTAACGTTTTTAAATTGAATTATGTCTCCTGGAAATACTTCGTCTTTTTCAGGGTCAATTTCTTTTCCGTAAACATACATGCCATCCCATTCGGCATTATTTCGGTTGAGGGCCTGTGCTGCCAGGTCCCAGCATTCGCCACGATCAACCTGTGTGCCCATTACGCTTTTTACGTAGGCTATGATCTGTTCATTGAGTTTGGGAATATTTTCCTGTGCCGTTGCGGATGAGGCAAAAACAGAAGATGTAATAATAAAGAGTGCGGAAATCAGATAATTCATGTATGGATATTTTAAGTTTTATAAACAATTCTAACGTGCAGATCATTTATCGTATTTTATTTAACGAAAGATGATAAATGAATGTTTTTTATACGGAATATTTTTTTCCGGGTTTTGCCGGTTTATATTTTCAGGATGAGCCTAATATTATAAGAATTACGCCAACCAAAATACCCACCAGCACAAAGGATTTTTGTTTAATATTGACCTCTTTAAATATTACCGCCCCTGCACTAAAAGATATGATTACTGAACTCCTCCTGAGTAGCGAGAGAATTGAAATCAGGGCATCCTCGAAAGATAAGGCATAGAAATATGCAAAATCTGCCAGAGTTAAGCTTATGCCAATAAAAATTATTTGGTAGCGCCATTTAAAAGGATGGTTTTTTCGTTTGGGATACCAAAATATAAATAAAACAGGTAACAATATTGCAACCATATATACTGTAAACCACGCTTGCAACATTATCCTGTTCATTTCAATGATCAGGTATTTATCATATAAACTGCTGATGGTACCTATAATGGTCGCTAAAAAAATGAATATTACCCATTTGTTGCGCAGGAAATCAATTCCTTCTTTTTTGCCGCTCAAACTAAACAGGTAGTAACAAAACAGGGTGATAATTAACCCGGACCATTGGAGCACGGTAAGTTGCTCATGGAAAATTAGAATTGCACCCAGTAAAGTCCATAACGGCCCGGAAGCTCTCACCGGGCTTACTATGGTAATGGGTAAATTTTTAAGGCTGAAATAGGCAAGTAACCATGA